>Ga0041059_1000236_pt1 | contig 37186 bp, 39 predicted proteins | sample AraColnosormetaG_FD_56232 | JGI IMG/M metagenome (GOLD analysis project Ga0041059, IMG submission 56232) | Arabidopsis roots microbial communities from North Carolina, USA - Col MF nosort | ecosystem: Host-associated > Plants > Roots > Unclassified | place: USA: North Carolina | collected...
ACTTTTTTGCTGAAATCAACATTGTTAGATTTTCTATCTTTTTATATATTAAAAAGAAAAATTGCAAGTTTTTGGTTGTTTATGTGTTATTACGAGAACTTTTCTTAATAATATTTGTTACAAAAGGGAACTAAATAGTATACAAAAATAAATTTAGACTAAAGAATATGTAAAATAAAATTATAATTTTCTTTACCATGCAAACTTTAGAGTAAAGAGTCATATACTCAATTTCATATTGCTTCCTAATGAAATCGAGTATATGACTCTTTAGTCTAAAGTTTAATAATGATTTTTATTCTAGTTTTATTTTAGTTTTGAAATTAAAAATAAAACTAATTATTATAAGATTTAATGCATTGAAAATACAAATATATTTTTACGAAATATATAATATGTTTTGGAATATATAAAAGCAAAAAAATATTTTCGTATTTTTGAATATTAAAAATAATTTTAATTTTCTTTTTGAATTTTTTTTTGGTCAACGCCGGTCAACACTAGTCAGTGCCGGAGTCAACTGACCGGTTTACCGGAATTGTATGTTTATGGTGTTAACTACATGACGTCCTATACTTCATATACGTGGTTATGGAATACATCTATTTCGTGTAGCTGGATATACAATAGTATAGTTGGTATGTGTGACCATGTATTCTCTTATACTTCGTGTAGCTAGCAATCTTTTTTCCTTTAGTAAATTACTATGCATAATAGTAAGTTTACTAAATGAACAATTGATTATGCAATAAATCATATGAAACACAAAATATATATATGGTGCTTACTAGCTTATCAAACACATAGTAGATATGGAGCTTACTATCTTATTCAAACTTATAGTAAGTTTTTGCACAACTCACATATATATATTTACTAGTTTATCAAACTTATAATAAGTTTTTGCACAACTATATATATATATATAGAGCATACTAGCTTATCAAACTCATAATATATTTAGAGTTTACTAGTTTATCAAACTCACTAGCTTATCACACTTACTAGCTTATCAAACTTAAGAAGTGGCAACACAACAAAATTAAGTTCAAATCATATCTTTTATTTAAATTTGTTTTTTCATGGCTTTAAATAACATTGTAAATAGCTCTCATTATCCCAAGAAAAAACAAACTTATCTTTCTCTCATGAGTAATCAACAACTTCTAGTCATCATCGCAAAGGAAAATTCAATATTATACAAGGCCCAATCAAAGCCTTCGTAGCGGCGAATTAAAGAGATCGATACTATTTTTTTAGAGTATATATACTAACTAACCTTTGACAACAAAAGAATAAAGAGAATAACCATAGATAAAAAGTATGAGAGAGAAAATAACTTTTACACCTCATTTATGACACTTTTACCCTAACTAAACCAAACCGTACATTAATTTTTTATTTCTCCGAAACCATCATCACCTTCTCCATAACCATCTCCATCACAATAACCACCACAAGCTCTAGTAAATCATTTGACTATAGCCGTTCACGGTGTTGGTTTTCATCAATTTGGTGGTTCAACCATTGAGCTCTTCCATTTATTTGGTCTATATAGGATTTACCTATTTCCGATATCGTTTCTTTTTAGAATCTGAGATTTGCTTTCACCCTCAAAAGTTTAAGATTTTCTTTCAATGTTATGTTATCATTTCATATATCATGTTACTTTTATATTAGGCATGTATTTTGTCTAAAAGCAGTGTATTTATTTGACATGATCTGCACTTTTTAAATAATTCATGTCCTCTATTGTAATCACGTATCTTATTCCTACCCATCCAAACAATAAGATATGTTTCTTTTGAATAATGCATGTTCATTTTATATTAGACATGCATTTTCTAAAAATACATGGTATTATATAAAAGATCTACACCTTTTAAATATTTCATGTTCTCTACTGTAATATTATTCATACCTATCCGAACAATAAGATGTATTTCTTCTGAATAATGCATGTTCCTTTTATAATTGTCATGTATTGTTTTAATAAAATATTAATTCATTTAGATACTATGTTGTCTGTAAATAATTCATGTTTTTTATTCAGATGTTAATCAACTCTGATTTATTATCACTGGCATTATTGTAGAAACAAGAAAATAGAAAGATATTTTTTAGTATTTATTCTACTTTAAAAAATGTTATTTATCTAAATTTTCTGACAAAAAATTATTTTTTTAATTTTGTTTAATTTTATGGTTATTTTTTATCATTAACCTTTTTTTTATATCAGCTGTAATGGAAAAATATATCAAAGTAATATTGACACTATTTTTTTTTTGAAATTAAAAATAATATTGACACTTGACAGTTCGAAATTCAATACTTTTCTAATTATAAATGGAATATTCTGTACCCGTCCAATAAAACAAGGAATTTTTCCGTTCCAGAACAAATATTCGAAATTTTTTTACCATAAAATTCCTTTGAAAAATGTAAGTCAAATTTAATTTATTTTAAATATAATTAATTTATTGTGGATATTTTATTTTCAGCAAATTGACAAAGACAAAAGACAATTTACTTAAACAGTTCTATCTATTACACTCAGAAATTGACGCGACTGATAGATAATTCCAATTCCAGTCAAACAAAACCTTCACAACTCAATTATTCTTCCGATTTTGGTTTCTCTCTTCCAATCATCCTTCAAGCTCATCTTTTTCTTCTACCCAATAACGAAAGTCTCCTCCTTTACTAATGGGTTGCTTCAGCAGTAAACACCGGAAAACTCAAAACGACGGCGGAGAAAAATCAATCCCGATCAATCCAGTTCAAACCCATGTAGTCCCCGAGCATCGTAAACCTCAAACCCCAACACCAAAACCCATGACTCAACCAATCCATCAGCAGATTTCAACACCGTCTTCAAATCCAGTCTCAGTTCGAGATCCAGATACGATTTTAGGTAAACCATTCGAAGACATCAGGAAATTTTACAGCTTGGGGAAAGAATTAGGTCGAGGTCAATTTGGGATTACGTATATGTGTAAAGAGATTGGTACTGGTAACACTTATGCTTGCAAATCGATTCTTAAGAGGAAGCTAATTAGTAAGCAAGATAAAGAAGATGTGAAGAGAGAGATTCAGATAATGCAGTATTTGTCTGGACAACCTAACATTGTTGAGATCAAAGGTGCTTATGAAGATAGACAATCTATACATTTGGTTATGGAGTTGTGTGCTGGTGGTGAGTTGTTTGATAGGATTATAGCTCAAGGTCATTACTCTGAGAGAGCTGCTGCTGGTATCATTAGGTCTATTGTCAATGTTGTTCAGATTTGTCATTTTATGGGTGTGGTTCATCGAGATCTCAAGCCTGAGAATTTCTTGCTTTCGAGTAAAGAGGAGAATGCTATGCTTAAAGCTACTGATTTCGGTTTGTCCGTCTTCATCGAAGAAGGTTAGCTAGAGACTCAATATAGCCTTTTTTGGTCTTTGGTTTTGGATTGTTAGTGTTTGGAATCTATAAGCTTGTCTAGTCTCTTTAGTGTCAAAGATTAAGAGTTTGGTAGTTCATTGCATTGTGATCTCTAGCTTGAGTACTTCTTGTTTTCGAGTAACAGTGAGAGTGTCATGGTCAAAACAATTGATTTTGTGTTTTCTCTGTTCATTGAAGATTGATCATATTCTTTGGTATTTAAGATCTGCACTTTTTTTTTCCGTTGATCATGAGCTAGATTGTTGTCTTATGTTCCAATGCATAGGGATGAGACTCAAGACACTTTAGTACCGAGAATCGAGTTTATCTTGTCTTTTGTACACATCTTTATGATATTGTCAAGTATGTAATTTTCATTAGTTTGATTCTTATGTTAATATGCTTCATGATATGTCTGTGAAACCAACAAATGCAGGAAAAGTTTACCGGGATATAGTTGGGAGTGCTTACTACGTTGCTCCAGAAGTATTAAGGCGAAGTTACGGAAAAGAAATCGACATTTGGAGTGCAGGTGTCATTTTATACATCCTACTCAGCGGTGTACCTCCTTTTTGGGCCGGTAAAAGACCTTTAAGCTAACCAAATTCATTGATTTGTTTTCTTCTTGAGGTGTGATCTATATTCATATGTTATATTTTAGAAAATGAGAAAGGAATATTCGATGAGGTCATAAAAGGCGAAATTGATTTTGTAAGTGAGCCATGGCCTTCTATATCTGAAAGCGCGAAAGATCTTGTTAGGAAGATGCTAACCAAAGACCCGAAGAGACGAATCACGGCTGCACAGGTTCTTGGTAAGACAATGTGAATACCAGTATTTTTTTCCCACTCCTGTTTGTATAGAATGCGTGATTACATATTTTAGAGGCTCAAAGCCAGAACAAGATAGTCAGTCCATTGTATAGGACCTCTAGGTCTAAATAGACTCTAGTGAATGTTGAAGTCTGATCTTGTTCTTGTCTTTGAGTTTATGGTCGTCTAACTAGTAATGCTTTACTAATATGTAGCCATCCTTATGGTTTATAGAACATCCTTGGATCAAAGGGGGAGAAGCACCAGACAAGCCTATTGATAGCGCTGTGTTATCCCGCATGAAGCAATTCCGAGCAATGAACAAGCTTAAGAAGCTAGCTCTAAAGGTAAAGAAGTGGCTGAAATTTTTTATGAAATTATCTTTCTTTATTACTAATTTTGCATTTCAATTATCCACTTGCAATCTCTCTATGCTCCATATTGCAATGCCTCATATCTACTGGTGCCTGAAATTTTGGTTGTAATTTGTGTATTCTGTTTTCAGGTTATCGCGGAGAGTCTATCAGAAGAGGAGATTAAAGGTCTTAAAACCATGTTTGCGAATATAGATACCGACAAAAGCGGGACAATCACTTATGAAGAACTCAAAACTGGGCTAACTAGACTTGGGTCTAGACTCTCGGAAACTGAAGTTAAGCAACTCATGGAAGCCGTAAGTTATCTTCAGCATCTTGGCTTCACTTTCCACTGTTAAGGTTTTGAAAAAGCTTGAAACACATGATGATAACGTTTCAGGCTGACGTCGATGGTAATGGAACAATCGACTACTACGAGTTTATCTCTGCGACAATGCATAGATACAAATTAGATCGAGATGAGCATGTATACAAAGCATTCCAACACTTTGATAAAGACAACAGCGGGTAAGTTTTTCCATTTTCAGTTTATGAATTAGTCTCCATTGTTCATTTCTTGTGTCATGGAGACTAAGTATCAGATGTGTACAACTATTATCATGCACCAATGTTAATAATGGCTTGGTTATACAACAGGCACATAACTAGAGATGAGTTGGAAAGTGCCATGAAGGAATATGGAATGGGAGATGAAGCTAGCATCAAAGAAGTTATATCCGAAGTTGATACCGACAATGTAAGTTGCACTCTCTAACATATAAGCCAACATCTCAAACATTAAACTGGTTCTTGAAACCTTGTAATGAACTATGTTACAGGATGGAAGAATAAACTTTGAAGAATTTTGCGCGATGATGAGAAGTGGCAGCACGCAGCCACAGGGGAAACTGCTTCCATTCCATTGATCAAGTCGGCATAAATCCCAACGGTTTATCAACCGAAAGCGATTCTTGAACCCAGAGTAGAAGAGCTAAACCGGGGGTAAACCGAGGTGAGCATAGTTGATATACTGTCTCAAAATGTTGTTCTATCTTCTCTGTGTTTGAACAGATTTATTTATCCTTCTCCTTAGTTAGTCTGAAACTGATTTTGAGAGACTGTCATGTCTTAGCTCCTTGTAACAGTAACATATCCACTTATATTTTTTTGAAACTTTCTTGAGAACTTTCTTAATCCTTATGAGCTTTAAGTGTAATCTTTTGCTAGTAATAGTTCCTTAGGAATCTCTCTTATCACTTCTCAATCCAAGATACAAACTCAAGAACTCTAACAATGGAGATTTGTTCAAGAGATTTCTTAACTCTTCTCTAGCAAACGATAAGTTTGTTACACACACATCTATACATGCATTAATGCATAACTTTTTCAATACTCTTCTATCTATTTATATACAACTCTCAATTGGTTACACAATCTGTTTCTTCTTGCTCTGTTTTAACTCTGTTTCACGTGCCTTCTCTGCTTCTCTTTGCTTATTCACGAGCCTCAACGAATCCTTTTGAGCTACCACACGTGCCTCCTAGCTTATCAATACTCTTGCCCTCGAATAATGTAGCTTGTTCTCAGGCGCAAAAGAAAAACATTTTGCTGTTGCATCACTGTTACTAAATCCAATGTGACTTCTACTCCCAATAATCTGCTCAAGCACTGATTGAATCTTTTTATATGTTTCAACTCCTTGAGACACATTCTGCTTCATGTCAGATTCGATTTTCTCAAGCTTAGTGACTTCATGTTGCGCACATTTCTTCCTTGGTTCTTTGGTGATTCGTATTTATCACTTTGGTTGTCTTTGTTTCTAGGAAGAGCTAAAAAGTTATTCTCAAATACAAAAAGAGCGAGTGGAGACCAACGAGCTGTTGGCCCAGTGTTAAATTTTTTATGTAGAGGTGCTGGGTTCGAGGTATATTGAGAGAGATCTCTTATCCAAAGAAGATGTATTTAACCTGGTGTGGGTCCATCTCCCAAAAGAGATGAATCTAACCTGGTGTCGGTCTCGCCTCTCAGAGATATAGGGCCTTTAGCTAGTAGTATCAGTCTATGAACGTCACACGCTTTGTATCATTTAGCCTATAAAGATTTTAAGATATTTTCAAGAGTTTATTATTTAATTTATTTGTTTGGTTATCTGTTTGTAATTATAAATCTGGATGTTCAATATACGTGGGATGCACGAAAGAAGCATTTTTAAGATCAATCTGTCAATTAAAGAATAAATTACAGTACTAATAAATAAAGAAGCAAGAAAAACACACCAATTAGATTAAACGACAAAATGAAATTATTTTAAGGACCAATATTAACGTTGACAAAAACAAGTTAAACAACCAATGACCAATACTATAAATTTGAATATTTAAAGACCAAGTCAGTATTTTATTAATACAAGTATACAACTCAAATTCCAGCTCATAATTCCTACATTTTATACTTTCGGTTTTATACACAAAAGTCGTCTAATAAAGTCTTGGAGGACTTAGTAAACTTACCAACATAAATTTTGAATATTTAAAGACCAAAAACGAATTTAAAAGACCAAAAGAACATTTTTCGTAATGCAAATGTAAAAGCGGATAATTTGGCGCGAAATATTCGCATTGAACCGATTTATATCACTTATGTAAACAACATTTCTCATTTTTGCTTCGTTTGAACTCTAATTAAAATCGGGCGGAAAAAAAACAAAAACAAAACAACACATTCACCATTTATATGACTCCAGCCAAAGAGATGTTCATCACAAAACCACAGCTCCTTAAATATTCCTACTACATTTTAACAATCTTGGTTCGATTCATCTTCCTAAAACCCTAGAAAAAATCTAACCAAGGTTCATGGGTAATTGCTGCGGAAGTAAACCCCTAACAGCTTCTGATATCGTCTCGGATCAAAAGCAAGAGACGATTCTTGGGAAGCCATTGGAAGATATCAAGAAGCACTATAGCTTCGGTGACGAACTAGGCAAAGGTAATTTCGGAACAACATACTTGTGCAAAGAGAATTCAACAGGAAAGAGTTACGCTTGCAAATCCATACCTAAGAGAACTCTAAGCAGCGAAGAAGAAAAAGAAGCTGTGAAGACAGAGATTCAAATCATGGATCATGTTTCAGGACAGCCTAACATCGTACAGATCAAAGGTTCCTACGAAGATAATAATTCTATACACATTGTAATGGAATTGTGTGGTGGTGGTGAGTTATTCGACAAGATCGATGCTTTGGTCAAGTCTCATAGCTATTACTCTGAGAAAGATGCTGCTGGAATCTTTAGGTCTATTGTGAATGCTGTGAAGATTTGTCATTCTTTGGATGTCGTTCATCGTGATCTCAAGCCTGAGAACTTCTTGTTCTCTAGTAAAGATGAGAATGCTATGCTTAAAGCTATCGATTTCGGGTGTTCTGTTTACATCAAAGAAGGTGAGCCAAAATTTTTTTTATCTTCGTGTCAATACTCAATAACATAAGCTTGTTTAGAATTCAAGATTTGATCATATTGTCAAGTATACTATTTATAGTAAGTTTGATTCGTCGATATATTTTCAAACTTTACAGGGAAAACTTTTGAGAGAGTTGTTGGAAGTAAATACTACATTGCTCCTGAAGTATTAGAGGGAAGCTATGGGAAAGAAATCGACATTTGGAGTGCTGGTGTTATTTTATACATCCTACTGAGCGGCGTACCGCCATTTCAAACTGGTAAAACCTTGAGCTAAATACTTTGAGATGTGTTCTTCTTGAGGAATTGAATCTATAATTGTGTCTACTCTTTGTATTGTAGATGCTGAGATTAAAGAATGCAGGCTTGATTTTGAGAGCCAACCATGGCCTTTGATATCTTTTAAAGCGAAGCACCTTATCGGGAAGATGCTCACCAAAAAACCGAAGGAACGAATCTCTGCTGCAGATGTTCTTGGTAAGCCCTAACTGATTTTTGAAACATTTAAATTGAAAACATGATTGTTAGTGTTTACCAAATGAAGCTTCTAGTGTATTGTTTAGGCCTTAGAGTGACACTATGTGAATCTTGAAGTCTTAAATGTTACAGTCTGAAATGTTAGTGCGAGTTTATGGTTGTGTCTAACTAAAAAATCCTTGTGGTTTGTAGAACATCCATGGATGAAAAGCGAAGCTCCAGATAAGCCTATTGATAATGTTGTCTTATCACGTATGAAGCAATTCCGAGCAATGAACAAGCTTAAGAAGCTTGCTCTTAAGGTAAAATAGTAGCTTCAAGATTATGATCCTCAACTTTGGATTGTGATTTGTGCGTTTGGTTTGAAGGTTATTGCGGAGGGTCTATCGGAAGAGGAGATCAAAGGTCTTAAAACCATGTTTGAGAATATGGATATGGACAAAAGCGGGTCAATCACTTATGAAGAACTCAAAATGGGGCTGAATAGACATGGCTCTAAACTCTCTGAGACTGAAGTTAAGCAACTCATGGAAGCAGTGAGTGTTATCATCATAAGCCACTTCTCTTTACTTCCATTTGTTGATCTTAACAAAAACAAAAAAATGGTAACTTTTTTCTTTTTTGTTCAGGCTGATGTTGATGGGAATGGAACAATTGACTACATAGAGTTTATCTCAGCGACGATGCATAGACACCGTTTGGAACGAGATGAACATTTATACAAAGCATTCCAATACTTTGATAAAGACGGAAGCGGGTAAGTAATGTGTCAAGACCAAGTGTCGTTAGCTCAATGGGTAAAGACCCTAGGCGAAACTTAGAGGTCGCCGGTTCGAGTGACGATTAGGACGAAACTAATATTACATGCTGTGGTTTCGGGTCTGGGGGATTACGGGTTTCGGCCCAGAACCTCCTGGTATTCAAAAAAAAAATTAAAAAAATGTGTCAAGATCGAACCAAAGACTTGAAAATGCAGTGAGATAGATTCTTGAAAACATAAATGTGATATGGCTTTGTTTATACGACAGGCACATAACGAAGGAGGAAGTGGAGATAGCAATGAAAGAGCATGGTATGGGAGATGAAGCTAATGCCAAAGATTTGATTTCAGAATTCGATAAAAACAACGTAAATGGCCCTCTATATATTCCATTAGTGTCCCTTATTTTTAGAGGTTTAACTATTAACTGGTACTGAATCTTGGTTATGAAATTTTGTACAGGATGGAAAAATAGACTATGAGGAGTTTTGTACGATGATGAGAAATGGCATCTTGCAACCACAAGGGAAACTTGTTGGGATCCACATATAAAAGCTCTGTTTTTTGTTTCACCCAAAATCGGTTTTGTTAAACCCGAACTAAACCGGAGAAAACAGAGGTGATAGTAGTTTATCTTTGAAATTGTTTGTATGTCTTTCTTGTAATTTTCTTGATCATTGCAAATCTTCTGGCTTTTGACCAAAACATAAATTTGAATATTTAAAAGACCATTGAGTTAGAGACCAAATCCAAATGTACAAAGACCTTGAGAGTTGAGAAATTGAGATGATGATTCTCCATAAAACTTGGGTGGAATTTAGGTGAGTTCCAATAGAAGCTTCAAAAATCCAGATTTGTGCTCACTATCTTTGTGGAGTTAAAACGGCTCTATATGAATCTTGAAGAACTCAAAACTGGGCTAACTAGACTTGGGTCTAGACTCTCTGAAACTGAAGTTAAGTTATCTTCAGCATCTTGGCTTCACTTTCCACAGTTAAGGTTTTGAAAAAGACAAAGCTTGAAACACGTGATGATAACTTTTCAGGCTGACCTGGATTGTAATGGAACAATCGACTACTACGATTTATCTCTGCGACAATGCATAGATACAAATTAGATCGACAAAGCATTCCAACACTTTGATAAAGACAACAGCGGGTAAGTTTCTTCCATTTGCAGTTTACGAATCACGCTCCATCGATCATTTCTTGTGTCAAGAGAATCAAGATTCAAATGTGTGTAACTATTTTGAGGCACCAATGTTAATATGTTGGTTATACAACAGGCACATAACTAGAGATGAGTTGGAAAGTGCAATGAAAGAATATGGAATGGGAGATGAAGCTAGCATCAAAGAAGTTATATCCGAAGTTGATACCGACAATGTAAGTTGCACTCTCCAACATATAGCCAACATCTCAAACATTAAACAGGTTCTTGAAACCTTGTAATAAACTCTGTTACAGGATGGAAGAACAGTGTAAGCGTAGTTGATACACTGTCTCATATTGTTCTTCTATCTTCTCTGTGTTTGAACAGAGTTATTTATCCTTCTCCTTAGTTAGTCTGAAACTGAGTTTGAGATTCTGTCATGTCTTAGTTCTTTGTAACAATAACAAGTTTACTTCTTTTTTTGGTATTTTTCTTGAGAACTTGCTTAATCCTTATGAAGACCTTAAGAGAGTAAAAATCCTTTTGCTATATTTTTATCATTTAGATGATTAATCGTATATTATTGGTCTAAAACCGTCACATGCTTTGTATCATTTTATCTGTTTATAACAGGTTTGGAATATTTTAACAAAAGAGTTTATGATTTGGTAATCTGTCAGTAAGCTGGATATGTTCAATATACGTGAGATGCACGAAAGAAGCATTCTTATTTAATGTAGTTTAGTAAATTAAAAATTACAGTAAGACTAGTTTTATTATATTGTTGTTATACTAATAAAGAAAGTTGTAAGAATTATTGAAAACGACAAAAGTTAAAATATTTAAAGAACCAATATTAACGTTGACCAAAAAACCCAAAGACCAATACTATATATTTAAAATTTTAAAGAAACCAATTCGGTATTTTATTACAAAAGTCGTCTAATAAGCAAACTGACCAATATAAATTATGAATATTTAAAGACCAAACCAAAATTCACTATTTATATGACTCCAGGCAAAGATAGGTTCATCATAAATTCACCATTAATGTTGTTAACTTGTTATGCGTGGGCATTGGGTATTCGTTCGGTTCTTTTTTTTTCGGCTATCGAATCTATCTGGGTAGGGAATTGAGAACTATTGTAAAAAATCCGGTTTGGTTTCAGTTAGGATTCAGATTAGTTCGGTTATTTTAGTAAAAATGCAAAAATATTCAAAATATATTTAGGTTCGGATCGGATTTGGAGGTTTTATTCATATATACTCAAATCTACCCGAAATATCCGATTATCCAAAAATATGTTTGTTACTTTTTACCTAAATATAACTAAATTTAATCAAAATACTTAAATTATCTAAGAGAAAATTATAACATTGGTTACTTTTATCTTAAATAAATCAAAATATATATGAATTATTAAAAAAATCTAATATATTTGGATTTATAATTTTAATTTTGGATATTTAAAGTATTATAAAAATATATATAATCAATATTTTTAAGTTTACATTTATATTTGGATACCCACATGTATTAGATTCGGTTTGGGTTTGGTTCAGATTTTTTAGGATAATAAGGTCTAAGACCTATTCAAATAATTCTAAAAATTCGGATTCGAATTCGGTTCAGTTATTTTTCGGTTCGAATATTCGGTTCAAGGTCAAGGCCTATTAAAAACTACCAATTGTGTAAAATGTCTTCGAGGACTAAGTCAATTTATATAAAGAAATGACCAATTTCAATATTTAAAGACCAAAATCTTAAATTTAATATTGCCACTTGCCTGGAAGAACAATAAAACAAATTCGAACTAAAGAGATTATATAACAAATCTGCTTCAGCCAAAAGAGATTAAAGAGACCCATTTCCAAAAATCTCACACTTTTAAGGTTTTATTCTCAAAGAGATGGGTTGCTTCAGCAGTAAGGAGCTACAACAATCGAAAAGAACCATTCTTGAGAAACCTTTAGTTGACATCACAAAGATTTATATCCTCGGGGAGGAATTGGGTAGAGGTAATTTCGGTCTAACCCGAAAGTGCGTTGAGAAATCTACAGGTAAGACATTCGCCTGCAAAACCATTCTCAAGACAAAGCTAAAGGACGAAGAATGTGAAGAAGACGTGAAGAGAGAGATTCGGATTATGAAGCAATTGTCTGGAGAACCAAACATTGTCGAGTTCAAGAATGCTTACGAGGACAAAGATTCTGTACATATTGTTATGGAATATTGTGGTGGTGGAGAGTTATACGACAAGATCCTAGCTTTGTACGATGTTGGGAAGTCTTACTCGGAGAAAGAAGCTGCTGGAATCATTAGGTCGATTGTGAATGTTGTGAAGAATTGCCATTACATGGGTGTGATGCATCGTGATCTAAAGCCTGAGAATTTCTTGCTTACGAGTAACGATGACAATGCTACGGTCAAAGTTATTGACTTTGGGTGTTCTGTGTTCATTGAAGAAGGTCAGCTCCGAGAGATTCCTTTCTTTGACTGCGTTTGATAGGGCTTTAGTCATGACTCATGAACAAAATTTGGTGACTTTTGTTCCTATGCATAGAGATTGGGACTCAAAGAGGTTGATCTTTGATAGAATCATCTTAGGAGTTTGGTAGTTTTGGATTTGTTATGTAACTCTTTGCTTTAGTCATGGACAAAATTTGGTGACTTTTGTTCCAATGCTTAGAGATGAAACCAAAACTGAGTTTAAAGGTTGATTTTTTGACAGAATCACCTTAGTAGTTGGTAGTTTTGGATTTGGTATGTAACATTTTTGAATCTATAAGATTTGTCTTGCACACGTCTCTTTAGTTTGCTTCAGTCATGAGCAAAATTTGTTTACTTTTGTACCAATGCGTTGAAATTTGGATTTGGTGACTGTTAAGTATCAAGAATCGGGTTTTACATTGTCTTTTGTTGTTACAGATTGTTTTCAAGTATACCATATTTAGTTAGTTTTGTTCTTGGTTTCATATGATTGATTTGATGCATTGTTTTCTGAAACCAACAAATACAGGAAAAGTATACCAGGATTTAGCTGGGAGTGATTACTACATTGCTCCTGAAGTGTTACAGGGAAATTACGGTAAAGAAGCGGACATTTGGAGTGCAGGGATTATATTATACATCCTACTCTGTGGCAAATCTCCCTTTGTGAAAGGTTCAAACTTAAAAAGCTAACTGGATTCTTCTTCTTCTTGGGGGTTGATTTTTTATTTATATGTAATCTATTGTATGTAGAACCTGAGGGACAGATGTTCAATGAGATTAAGAGTTTGGAAATCGACTACAGCGAGGAACCATGGCCTCTTAGAGATTCAAGGGCAATACATCTTGTCAAGAGGATGCTTGATAGAAACCCCAAGGAACGAATCTCTGCTGCAGAGGTTCTTGGTAAGTTCCTTTCTTTCTCTTTTCAAGATTGTTCTAGAGCCAACACAAATATATATATCTGGATCCAAAAGAAGCTTCAAGGATCCAGAATTGTGCTCACTATGTTTGTGGAGGGCTTGTTTCCTCAAAAGAAATTCCATTGTTTAGACTATGTGAATATTGAAATCTTGTTCTTGTTTTGTCTGTAATGCTCCTTGTTGTATATAGGACATCCTTGGATGAAAGAAGGAGAAGCTTCGGATAAGCCTATTGATGGCGTTGTTTTATCCCGTTTGAAGAGATTTCGAGATGCGAACAAGTTTAAGAAGGTAGTTCTAAAGGTAAAGAGTGAACCATTCCCTATTCTTGCTACTACCTCCTAAGTATTATCTTAAACAGCTTACTAATATGTGATTTTCCTAGTCACTGGAAACATATCATACCCTGGGAAATGATCCATCTTCCTATCTTTGTCTATGAAGCATCGATTTATGATGTGTGTGTCTGATTTGCAGTTTATTGCAGCAAATCTATCAGAAGAGGAAATCAAAGGTCTTAAGACACTGTTCACCAACATAGATACTGACAAAAGTGGAAATATTACTCTTGAAGAACTCAAAACAGGTCTTACTAGACTTGGATCTAACCTCTCTAAAACCGAAGTGGAGCAACTCATGGAAGCTGTGAGTTGATTACTTATTGCATCGGACTTGTCTTTAAAGAAAAAATATAACTTTGTAACACATAATGATTAACTTCTCAGGCTGATATGGATGGTAATGGAACAATCGACATAGACGAGTTTATTTCTGCAACGATGCATAGATACAAATTGGATAGAGATGAACATGTGTACAAAGCATTCCAACACTTTGACAAAGACAACGACGGGTATGTTTCTTCCACTTTTTGCTTATTAGTCGAATAATGTTTTTGAACTAAAATGTGAAATGCTTGACAATACAATAGGCACATAACGAAGGAAGAGTTGGAGATGGCGATGAAGGAGGATGGTGCGGGAGATGAAGGTAGCATCAAACAAATCATAGCCGATGCTGATACCGATAATGTAAGTTGGTCAATACATCAAACATGAAACATCAGACCGGTTTTTTTCGAAACACTGTTAAGTAATGAACAACTCTGTTACAGGATGGAAAAATAAACTTTGAGGAATTCCGCACAATGATGAGAACTGAGAGCAGCTTGCAGCCAGAAGGGGAACTTCTTCCGATCATCAATTGAATAATACATATTTGCATGCTTTAAGGTATTGAATAATACATATTTGTATGGTTTAGTTTGATCTGTTTAATCCACATTTTTTGTTTGTCAAGGTTGTAAAATCCAATTAAAAAGAATTCATTCTTTTGGTATATTTGTGATTCCTTATAAAGTGTGTTGTAGTTTTATAGATACTTGACCTAAGGAATTGAGAAATACAAACATCAAAAATATTCAGAGAATTCAATAGAATATTTCGGACGCTCTACGTTTTAGGGTTTCTTTCACAATTTGCCTTGGCGTTTAAGGTAACCTAACTGAGAAAGGTTTCTTGTTATTCAATAAACCATCTCTCTGCTACAGCGAGTGTCAATGGCTCTCATCTTCCATTAGCGACGATGCATAGACACAGATTGGAACGAGATGAACATTTTCAGAAAGCATTGTTGATAAAGACAACAACGGTTTGCAGCCACAAGGGAAACTTCTTCGTATCCATTGATCATTAAGCTCTGTAATTGTTTCACTAAATAGTGGTTTTCCGGTTTTGGTAAACCCAAAGATTCAAAGCTAAACCGGAGAAAACAGAGGCCTTTTCTCTTGTAAATTTCTTGATCATTGCAAACCTTTCTAGCTGAAACAGAGTTTTTCTTTTGACCGAACCGAATGTACCGGACCGAAATATCCGAAACCGAATGGATATAAACCGAAATATTTTGGATAACCGAAAATATCCGAAATATAAATAAATTTCAAAAGTATTAGTTATTTCTAAACTAAATAAATAAAAATACTTGAGAATATATATAAAATAGTAAAAATATTCGAAAATAACCAAAAATTATCCTATTATCCGAAAATAACTGAATTATCCGACAATATTCAAAGTAAAATAACCGAATGGATACTATTTTTTAAGAGCAAAAGAACCGAAACCGAAACCTAACTTTCAAAATAACCGAATGGATTCTAAACTTTAGAACCGAAAAAAACGATAACCGAATGGATAACCGAACGCCTAGGACTGATAATATGAATTTAAATATTCTAAAGACCATTGACTTAAAGACCAAATCATTGTAAACCCTCTAGCTGCACCAGAGTGTTTGCTTTTGACCAACTATGTGAATTTAAATATTTTAAAGAACATTGACTTAAAGACCAAATCCACAAATGTACGAGTTCAGAATTGAGATGATGATTCTCCATAAACCTCCATCTTCTGAAATCTTACATTTTGACAATCTGACTTCCTCGAAGTTCATCTTCTTTAAACCAGAAAAGTCTCTGAAAACTCTCAATGGGTTGCTACAGCAGTAAGAACCTAAAACAATCAAAAAGAACCATTCTTGAGAAACCATTCGTTGACATCGGAAAGGTTTACATCCTCGGGGATGAATTGGGTCAAGGCCAATTCGGTATAACTCGAAAATGCGTTGAGAAGACTTCAGGTAAGACTTACGCCTGCAAGACCATTCTCAAGACGAATCTAAAGAGTAGAGAAGATGAAGAAGCCGTGAAGAGAGAGATTCGTATCATGAAGCATTTGTCTGGAGAACCGAACATTGTTGAGTTCAAGAAAGCTTACGAGGACAGAGATTCTGTACATATTGTTATGGAATATTGTGGTGGTGGAGAGTTATTCAAAAAGATCGAAGCTTTGTCCAAAGATGGAAAGTCTTACTCCGAGAAAGAAGCTGTTGAAATCATTAGGCCGATTGTGAATGTTGTCAAGAATTGTCATTACATGGGTGTGATGCTTCGTGATCTAAAGCCTGAGAATTTCTTGCTCTCCAGTACCGATAAGAATGCTACGGTCAAAGCTATCGACTTCGGGTGTTCTGTTTTCATTGAAGAAGGTTAGCTTCGAGATTCCTTTCTTTGATTGCCTTTGATTGGTTTTGGTACTGGAGTATGTTGGTTTGTGTCTTGTGTTTTAAATTTGGTGACTTTTGGTTCCTGTGCCTAGAGATTGCGACTCAAAAATGAGTTTAGAGGTTGATCTTTAATAGAATCCATCTTAGGAGTATATAAGAAATGTTTTGTATGTATAAGATTGGTCTTGCACAAGTCTCTTTAGTTTGAGAAAATTTGGTTACTTTGGTTCAAATGCGTATAGAGTTGGATTTGGTGACTCATACAAGAATCAGGTTTTGATGTATTTTTTGTCTAAACCAACAAAAACAGGAGAAGTACACCGGAAATTCGCTGGGAGTGCTTACTACATTGCTCCTGAAGTGTTACAGGGAAAATACGGTAAAGAAGCGGACATTTGGAGTGCAGGGATTATATTGTACATCCTACTCTGCGGCAAACCTCCCTTTGTGACAGGTTCAAACTTAAAAAGCTAACATAAATGTTCTTCTTCTTGGGGTTTGCTTTGTTATATATACGTATCTATTGTATGTATATTGTAGAACCTGAGGCACAGATGTTCTCTGAGATAAAGAGTGCCAAAATCGACGTTGACAGCGAATCATGGAAGTTTATAGATGTGAAGGCAAAACATCTTGTCAATAGGATGCTTAACAGAAACCCCAAGGAACGAATCTCTGCTGCAGAGGTTCTTGGTAAGTTCGTTTATGACTGTTCTATCTTTTTGAGATTCTAAAGCAATCAAATTAGATTGTTAAGTTTAGGTGAGTTCCAAAAGAAAGAAGCTTCAAGAATTCAGAATTGTGCTCACTATGTTTTGTTGAGGGCTTGTGTATGTTAATCTTGAAGTCTTGTTTCTTGTTATGTCTGTAATGTATATAGGACATCCTTGGATGAAAGACGGAGAAGCTTCAGATAAGCCTATTGATGGCGTTGTTTTATCTCGATTGAAGCAATTTCGAGATATGAACAAGCTAAAGAAAGTAGCTCTAAAGGTAAAGAGTAACCATTCCCGATTCTTGCTACCTCTTCCTATCTTCAGTTAATGATGTGTGCGTCTGATTTTTTTGCAGGTTATTGCAGCAAATCTATCGGAAGAGGAAATCAAAGGTCTTAAAACACTGTTCACCAACATTGATACCGACAAAAGTGGCACAATCACTCTTGAAGAACTCAAAACAGGTCTTACTAGACTTGGATCTAACCTCTCTAAAACCGAAGTGGAGCAACTCATGGAAGCTGTGAGTTGATTGATTACTCATTGCATCCGACTTGTCTTTAAAGAAAAATATATAACTTTGTAACACATAATTATAAACTTCTCAGGCTGATGTGGATGGTAATGGAACAATCGACATAGACGAGTTTATCTCTGCCACGATGCATAGATATAGATTGGATAGAGATGATCATGTGTACCAAGCATTCCAACACTTTGACAAAGACAATGACGGGTAAGTTTCTTCCACTTTAGCTTATCACTACTATAAAGTTAAAACTGAAATATGAAATGCAATAGGCACATAACCAAGGAAGAGTTGGAGATGGCAATGAAAGAGCATGGTGTGGGAGATGAAGTTAGCATCAAACAAATCATAACCGAAGTTGATACCGATAATGTAAGTTGGTCCAATCCAATACATCAAACATTAGACCCGTTTTTCGAAACATAGTAAGTAATGAACAACTTTGTTACAGGATGGGAAAATAAACTTTGAGGAATTCCGCACAATGATGAGAAGTGGCAGCAGCTTGCAGCCACAAAGGGAGCTTCTTCCGATCAAGTGAATCATATTGTGCTCTTCTTCTTGAATAACGGTTTAGGGAAGAAGTCCTAAACCGGAGAAAACCAAAGTGAAAGTTTTAGTTTGATCTGTTGAAACTTTCACGTGAGTTGCAAGTAACACACTTGTAAATCCACTTAAAAGAAGTCATTCTTTTTGTATTTGTTTTCCTTATTAAGTGTGATATACTTAATATTTGAAAATATGGTATCAATTAATTTATTGATTTATTTATATTTTTCAATCATAAATAACCGACAACATGAATTGCAATGATGAGAAGTGGCAGCAGCAAGCAGGCAGAAGGGGAACTTCTTCCAATCAATAGAATCATATGATGTTGTTTTTGTGTGTAAGTGTAACCCACAATAACGGTTTAGGGAAGAAGAGCTAAACCGGTGAAAACCATAGTGAGATTAATTAGTTTGATCATTTATGTGTTGGAAACTCTCTAGTCTTGTCCTTGGCTTCTTGTAAGTTGCAAGTAATGCACTTTCTTGTAAGATCCACTTAAAAGAAGTCATTCTTTTGGTATTTGTGTTCCTTATAAAGTGTGTTATACTTATTTTTGTAATATGGTTTCATATACTTCGGAAATAAACAGTAAGTTGGCTTCTCTTCGATTTAATCTTCTTAAAACCTTAAACCTTACAAAGATTCAAATCATGGATCATGTTTCAGGACAGCCTAACATCGTACAAATCAAAGGTTCTTAGGAGGATAAGAATTATATACACATTGTAATGGAATTGTGTGGTGCTGTAGAGTTAGAATACTATGCTTTAAGCTATCAAGAAGGTGAGCCAAAGAGATTAGTGGATTGGGACATGAACATCAATCCTCCTCCTCTTTCTTGGATTCACTGCTTTGGTTACTTCCTCTGCTGCTTTGCTTACTTCCGTTGCTGCTGCTTGTTTTCTTCAACTACAATTGCTTGCTTTTGTTCATCTGCTGCTGCTTCGTTTTCTTCATCGTCCTCATCGCCATCATCATCATTGTCTAACCCGAAATCCCCAACATCTTGTATCTCAACAGCCTCCTGATTTCCGTTTCCCCCATTTCCTCCTACATTACCCTCACCATTTCCTCCTCCATCATCCCCACCATTTCCTACTCCATTACCCCCATTACCACATCCACCATCCCCACCATTTCCTCCTCCATTATCACCTTTGTTTGTGTCTATTAAGAAAATCCGCTGAAGCTTTTCATTTTGTTTCCACTCTGCACAAATAGAACATATCTCCACCATCTGTACACCACACCTAAAGAAACCAACAACCAATACAATAAATAAACTATGTAATTCAGAATGTGCATAGTAGAATGTGCATCAAATTCAGAATCACTCAAAATAAATATGCAACTATTTGAGAAAGAAAAAACTTTGGGTGTTCTATCTTCATTCAAGAAGTTCAGCTCCGAGATTCCTTTCTTTGACTGCGTTTGATAGGTTTTGGATCTGATTATGTTAGTTTGTGTCAGTTTCATTTAGTCATGAGCAAATTTGGTGACTTTTTGGTTCCTATGCATAGAGGTTGATCTTTAGTATGATAGAATTGGGTTTATGTTTTATCATTGCCAGAGGTTTATCTTTTAATTGAATCATCTTAGGAGTTTGATAGTTTTGGATTATATAAATGTTTTGAAAAATGTACAAGATTTGTTTTGATGCGAAAATTTGGTTACTTTTGTTCAAATGCGTATACATTTGGATTTATATGTATGTTTTGGAGTGTATGGATTATATTGTACATCCTACTTTGTGGCAAACTTCCCTTTGTTATCTAGTAGATTTTACTTGCACAATCAAGAAGAAAGCTTCGGCTTGGGGAGCTTGTTCAGCCAGCGTGGAAGCACTAACTGTGTGAAGAAGACATGGTGAGAATAGTCATACATGGTAAATCGCATCCATGTACTCTTTACAATTGTTGAATGTCAAGATGCAACCATCCATAGACTTGCTCTTCTTTCCCTCTCTGTGAAGACTAGACGTTTGTGTCCTCAAATTAAACAAGACGAGGGCGTTCTTGTTCCAACTTCACAGGTAAATAATTCATCAAAGTTTATAGGATGCATGACCACTTGGAAATAATCAACCTCACCCTTTGTATTGACGTTCCATGAGAGTTGCCATGAATTAAGATGCTCATTCGTAGAGACCAGCCTCCAAACCCTAATTGCACGTTCTCCTCCATTACTATCACTGTAAACGTTGCAATAGACCACAATTGACAAAAAAGAAAAAAGATGTAAGTGAGATAAAAAAGAAAAAGAGTAAGAGAAGATTGAACTATCGTGAGTTACAAAAACGAAACAGTTTGAGCTTTTGAAATATGGTTTCACAGTGAACGTGGTCGTGATCATGTGAACAATTTTAGGAAATCAGGATCATAGCAAAATAAATATTGAAAAAACAGATTGCATTTTGTGAAAGTTATTTTCCGGTTGCATTTTTTTTTTTTTAATTAATCTTTTGAAAAAACACACAAATAATATGGCAAAAACTGATTGGTTATGTGACTTGTGCTTTATAATATAAAGGATTAACAATAATCTGCATAATAACAAATCATTCACCAAAACCACCCTACTAATTTGTATACAACATTAAATATCTCACACTTATCTTTCTATTCATAGTTTGTATACCCAAACAAAATTAATTTGTGTTCCAAAGTTTATTGAAATCACAAAATATAATTAGGATAATAAACTTTTAAAATTTTGATATCTATAACATTCTCTAATGGGACTATAAATATAGAAAACAATTTTAATGGAAAAAAAAAGAAAGTACAACAATGCTTTTTAATATAAAACCCGCACAGACTCTAGTAGAATAGTAAAAGAGAAGAGTTGAGTGATTGTAAGAAGCAAGGGTTAATGGCAAATATTATATAGAAAATACATCCACTTTTTTTTGTTTTGGTTAGTTAGTGAATTATTGATTTTTGTTGGTTATTGATGCAAAATTTCCTTCTTTTCTTTTTTTTGCTATGGGTGGAATAATCAGAATCTATTTAACATTTTTGAAGTAGATATTTGCTCAAGCTATTTGGATCGGGTTTTAATTGATTTTGACCCAAAAATCTTTGATTCTTTTTTTAAATGATTATTGATTTTAATTATATTCGGATACACCGAATATTCACGAATATCTTCTCATTAGATCTTCCAAAACAACTATAAGAGTTTAATGCGTTACAAAAAATTAAACAAAGTTGGTTAAGATTATTCTTAATTATGCTAACTAATATCCGTAAATAATGCTAACATAAAAATTTATAAAATCGAATAAATAAAGAAAAATAAATAAATGAAAGAATTAGTCAAATTGACGAGAAATAAATAAATCCTCTTCATTAATTTGTAATTGTCATATTTTCATAAAACTTTTGCTTGCTCGAAACCTAATTTTATCATGCTCAAGGACCTATATAATTAACCTCTTAACCAAAGAAAGAAACTCTTTTAGTCATACAAAGCTTTATCCTTCCACTAGCAAATAAACCTTTAAATATGAGATATTTTGATTCGGTTGAAAAACATCTTGCTCGAATTCTCTTTGTTCATCGTGTGTATCTGTCATTCTCTTCTGCTGTGTGTCAAATTTTGAAGCTCGAAATGATTAATTTTGGAAACCATCTGGTATAAACGTAGAAAGAAAACTTAGATCGAGGTTTGAAGAGAATGGAAAGAGTGTGGGAGGTTTAATATGAGTTTTGTTCTTCTTCTGTTTTCAGCCAAAAAGACGAAATCTGGAACCTTTATTCGTAGTTTAATATTTTGTTTGTTTTTTAGACCTTATTTTGTTTATTATAACAAACAAAAATATTTACCACAAATTAACGATAGTTAAAAAATAGCTTTAAATGTAATATTTTTATTTGTCTTTCATTAAGTTTTATTTTAGGTCAGATTGATATTCTGAAATGGACTCGAATTATATGTATTTTAAATAAGAAATTTATAAAAAAGAACAAAATGATATTAGGGGACATGTTTATATGATAAAATAGGTTTGGATGAGACGAGTTTATATGGCGGCATGGGTTTAGATGAGACGGATTTGGATCCATGTTAATTAATATAAGACAATATATATCATTGACGGAATCCTAAAATTAGCAATCAAATTACAACTATACAATTTTAAATAGTAAACAAAACAAACAATAACAATTTTTTGTAGGTCTTAAAAATCAACATTATAGTATATCATAATAAGTATTTATCTTCTTTGACACCTCTAAATGTTAAATCTCTTTTTTTACACATCTAAATGTGTAATTGTAATAGAGTTTAAATTATAATACAAATTAATTATGAATAAAAATTAAAATATTATCACCATGGGTCAAATCTTAGATTATAAAATATTGAGTTATTAATGTCGTAAAGTTACGACTCACTAAAAACCGTACATAATCTTATCGAGATTATTAATCAACACAAACAACAACAAACATTATATACAAAAAAATACTCTATTTTATAAAATAAAATATTTAATATATGGTGTACGGCGGGTCATATCCTAGTTTCATAGTATAGGAAAGGGAAGAGAATTTGGGTAAAAAAATGTCTCATATGTCCCAATTAAATTCGAAACATTAATAGAAATGCGAGCAAATGAAACCATGCCAATTAAAAAAAAAATTATAATAACTTACAAGTAACTTGGGTACAAGTTTGTGTGTTTATTTCCAATATTTTATTCACTTACTCCCAAATGAAAATAGTGGAAATCTCGCTTTTGTTTTGGCCCGTTCTAAATCAAATTGGAAACTTTTACGAAAGAAAAATGCATTTCCGTACGAAAGAAAAATTCAGATGGGATAAGAATTTTGTCAACCATATCCATATGTTACAAGTACAATTATCCAGACTTTTTAGTACAACTGAAGTAGGGTGACAAATGGAGCCATATACAATCTATCCTTTGAATGAGTCCTATTTCCTAATCTTTGTGAGAAGAAACTTAAAACTCGTTAACATTGGTGGGCTTGGCTGATAAACAAAGAAGTAAATTTGCCACACCAAAATTTGAAAATCTCAGAACATCCACTTATACAACACCAAGTCAACAAAAAGGGTCTCTCACCTAAGGAGATTCCAAAGACTAAAGATTAACCAATATTTTGTACATAAACATATCTTTGTATGATGCAAAAACAAAAATTTAACAGATTCTTTGCTGATTAAATATATTCCCGTTTAACAAAAGAATAATAACTATATATAGATTTTCCTTATCATAACTTAATTCCACCAGTAATGTTCTTATAGAAATGAGACTTCTCTCTCTCTTCTCTCTAAAATATTTCAGAGATGAGAGAAGCATCTCCTTTGGCCGACCAAATTTCTTCTAGTTTTGCTGTCCCAATATATAATCGGGTTTTATGTCCAGCATCTCCGACTTCCGGAGTTGTGATGGCTGGCCCTCTGTTTGGCATCATCCGGCTTCTATAAGGAGCGTTGGCCAGCTTCGTCGTTTTTTCTAGTCGTCCGGTGTATGAGGTTCGTATCACGTTTAATATTCGCTGTTTGGTTATTATAAATCCAGTAGATCCGGTTATGTCTCTACTTTTGTTCAATTATTTCGAGGATTAATAGTTCTGCTCCGGTGGCCTCTAACAAGGTTATGTGTTGATAGCTTTGTTGGATCTAGATGTTTCTTTCGATTTAGTTGTCAAGACAGTTCTGCGCCTAAGTTAGCTGGTTAAAAGCTCAGTATATTGATGTTTTGTCCTCCATACTCGTGATTGCCATAATCGGTGAGAAAAAAGAAGATTCGTTGTTCGGCTTCGTTTTCCGACGACGTTCTATGATTCACCGTGATTTGAAGTCTCATCCAGCAGAGATTGTGGAAGTAACACGTGTCCTCAGCTTATCTTTATGATTCTGACACGTTCCTTGAACTGTATCTCTAATGGGCCTATTTCATGGCTGTCTGTTATGGGCTTTTATGCCCTTTGTAGCTTTATTCAGAAAGTTCAAATGGAGACATATCAATAAAATAATACTTATGAGAAAAAGAAAAAAAAACTTAATTCCACCATATATTGCAAGTGCTTTGTACTCAGATTCTATTAATCAATAAATCAGTTGTATGCGTTAAAAATATATATATATATATATATATATACCTTTTAAAATTGTATAATTTCCTTGTAGATAAGCACATAATTCCTTCTCCTATTAAGGATAGGACTAGCCTGGAGTTTTAATAAATACTACTTGAATTAAAGAATTTGTGATATTAAATAGTGATACGTACAAAATATTCAGAGGATTCAATTACTTGGGAACGAGAGAGGATATTTAGGGTTACTCTGATTCGATTGGTAGATCGGTCCGGTTGGAACATAACCGTTTTGGCTCGGTTGATCACACGATTCTTTTCACAATTTTCCTTGGGGCTCAAGGTAACCTAATTGCGCAGGAAACACGAAACCTTGTTCTTCAAGAATCCATCTCTCTGATACAGCGAACGTCAATGGCTTTCTCTAAGCGTGTGTACCGGTCACTACCATTTGAGTTAGTAGAAGAAATACTTAAGAAGACTCCTGCTGAATCTTTAAACCGATTCAAATCTACGTGCAAGCAATGGTACGGCATCATCACCTCCAAGAGGTTCATGTACAATCACTTGGATCACTCTCCGGAACGATTCATAAGAATCGATGATCATAAGACAGTTCAAATCATGGATCCGATGACCGGAATCTTTTCAGATTCACCAGTCCCAGACGTGTTTCGCTCTCCACATTCGTTTGCTTCTATGGTTCACTGCGATGGACTAATGCTATGTATATGTAGTGATTCGAGTTACGAACGAACAAGAGAGGCCAATCTCGCAGTTTGGAATCCGGTAACGAAGAAAATCAAATGGATCGAACCGTTGGACTCTTACTATGAAACTGATTACTTTGGGATTGGATACGACAACACATGTCGTGAAAACTACAAGATCGTGAGGTTCTCTGGTCCTATGTCCTTTGATGATACAGAGTGCGAGATATATGAGTTTAAGTCTGATTCGTGGAGAACTCTTGATACTAAGTATTGGGATGTATATACTCAGTGCAGAGGTGTGTCAGTGAAGGGTAATATGTATTGGATTGCTGATACTAAAGAGAAGTTTATTCTACGTTTTGATTTCTCCATGGAAACTTTCAAGAACGTATGTGTTTGTCCTCCTATAGGGTGTACTGGACGATTAGGCTGTTTCAGTGGAGATAGACTCCCTTTATTACTACAAGATACAGACTTTGGTGGAGAAGAAGAAGTGTCAACGGACATTGCGGTGTGGCTGACAAACAAGTTGAGTGATGAAGTTGTTTCGTTTACCAAGTATTTTAACGTCACTAGCCCTCATCTTCCGTTGTTACAGTGCCATGGTGATATGGCTCGTCCAGGATACTTCATTGGAGATCACAAAAATATCTTGGCATGGTGCGAGGGAGAAGTAGAGGAAGATGATAAATGGTATACTTGCATCACTCTTTACCAAATTGATCAATGTGGGATCAGAAAGCAAATTGAGACAGGACGACATAGATCGTTTCGCTACCTTGACCCGTTTATTTGTAGCTATGTTTATGTTCCAAGTCTGATTCCAGTTCCAGAATAAGAGTCTAGGGTTGTTTCTTGTTCTTCTCTTCTTTGTGTGTTGTTTATTGTTGATCCTTGAAGAATCATCCATGTACCTTGTATTTTGAAATCAACTATGTTAATGCACTAAATTCATTGCAGATGTTATATATTGACATAGACTATTGTGATGATCTTGAATAACATTCTGTGGAGATAGACTCTCTTTGTTACTACAATATGGTGAAGAAGTGTCAAGGGCTATTGAAGTGTGGGTGACAAACGAGTTAAGTGATGGAATTGTTTCGTTTACCAAATATTGGCTCGTCCGGGATACTCCATTGGCAAGCACAGAAATATCATGGCATGGTGCGAGCTAGGGAGATGCCGAAGAAGATGAAGAACATAAATGGTATACTTGCATCACAGATGATAAGTGCTTTACTTGCACAACAGATGATGAGTGCTATACTTGCATCACTCTTTACCACATTGATGAAGGTGGAGTAAGAAAACAAATTGAGACAGGACGACATGAAGAGTCACGGTACAGTAACCCGTTTATTTGTAGCTATGTGTATGTTCCAAGTGTTATTCCGGTTCCAGAATAAGAAAGAGGGTTGTTTTGTGTTCTTAATACTCTGGTTTTCTTCTTCTTTGTGTTTCTTGTTCCTTGTACCATGTATTTTGAAATCAACTATACATATGTTATTATTGAGATACACTACTGGTTTTGGATTCTGTAATGATCTTGACAAGTTTTACGTTTTGGTCTAAAGTAGTATGTGTACTCCCTTGGCCGAGGTTATGCGATGGTGACTGGCCAGTATCTAGAAATCCCTTGGCCATGGTGTGAGCTCGTAGGTTTAGGAGAAAAAAACAAAATCTGTAAATGGATGGAAACAAAAAGTTTCTGTTTCTTGTAAAGATTAGAAGAAAATACGTCAATCTGAATCAAATGGATAAACTTGCAAGTTGTGAATGGATAAAATACTTGTGTTTGTTATCCTTGTAGTTTTCAAGAATCTGCAACAAGTAGCACATGGAAATATCAGGGAACGTCGTGGCAAGAAACATTAGAGGCAAAAGTTGGGAAATGTAACACTCTGTATCAGAATCCAAGAAATCAATCTAAGTAGTCACCTTTTCAAATTTGGAAGCCATCCAACGAACACCAACCGATGAATGAGCCATAGCGCAAGATATGTATGGCATTAAAAGTGACACCATAGGGCTCTGGTTATCCTGAATAGATTCACACATAGATTCGAGTGTTAGACACAACAGTTAACTAGTAACGATGCAAGTTTTATCCAAAGAGAAGAACTAATTAATACATTTTTACAAGCAGGAAGGATCACACTTTCAAATAGTTGATAAAGAGCATCTCTCACTAGACTATCATCATCCATAATTCGTTCCCTAAGTTTCTGAATGATAGCATATTTATGTGACTGCAGCTCTGCTGGATGGTTCTTCAAAAGGTCTTTGAGACCATTTAATGCATCTACACAGACCAAAATCTAAAATTGATCAACATAGCAAAGCAAACCATTATATTTTCCTCAACCAAGTACCTTTGCGAAGTTTGGCATTGCAATGTGAAGTTTGTGGCAGAAGATCCTTCAAGGTCAAGCCTTTCTTACTTGTAGCTAAGCCACTCTTTTCAGCTGCCACATTTTGCTCAGCAAGTATCATTGCTGCAGCAGTTTCAACTTTCAACCATAAGCAGAGAGAGCTAGGCTTAATAAAGGATGCAAAAACACTGATCATCTATTATCCAAAGAGATCCATTTTCAAAGAAGTTTTGCAAGAATCTAAATTAAAAACACCAAAACCTTTTTATTATAGAAGATACACCAATCGGAAACCGGTTTTGAGGAAAATTATATGGAACAAATTGTCGGTTTGTTACTGGGGAACTGATTACTTGGGATTGGTAAAGAGTGAAAAAGTGAAAAACCAGGTATCGAAATTGAGATCGTACAAGCTAAACAATACTATAGGAAGTCTCTCCGCTGCATTCTCGTTATTGTCAGCAATCAGCATCATCTGCATCTCACATCGGCAACAAGATGGCGAATCCGAGGAGCGTACCATTTCACCTTCTCTATATGTTCCACTGTAACTTCCCAGCTACGACCTTAAACCATAAAACCCCAAAAAAATATAAGTCCTAGTAAACTCCTAGTCTTGATAAAAAACCAATGCTCTTTTTTTAGTCCAAATAGCTTTCGATTTTGTTCATAAACTTATTACCTTCGGCTCTGGCGATATCACTTAATGTTTTGGTGACATGCTCGCCCCAACTGCTCTCATCTGAGTCCTTGACGTTTCCGTGCACATGGAGTATTCCTCCCTCAGGCCTACAAATTCCAATAACAAGAACAGAGACATCAGTGAATATACATTCAATCGAGCGGTTGCTCTCTCTAATGATTACATTTTTGGATCATATTCAGAGGTTCCAAGAGCAGTGTGGCTTAAGATTTTCGCATCTCTGAGTTTGAATCGTCTTAAAGATTATATCTTTTGGAGAGACTGAACCTTAAAACTTGTTCCAGATTTTATGCTCCTGGTTCTTGTAGTTAAGAATAAGTTTTAAGGAAAGTAAAATCACCTTAATGCCTGAATAGCTGTGACCCAGCTTCCTTCGCTACTCGGGATGAGACCAAGATTGACTCTGTCAGCTACTCCCTGAGAATCAAAAGATTTGAAACGCAAAATCTATTACTTCAGCGATTTACTCGATCCAACAGTTATAAAAAGAACCATTTGCATAGAATTAAATAGACGGTGAGCCGTTTGGAATATCATCAACCGTACTTTTGGTGCGGTGATCCGGTTATCCCCTTCAAGAATGATACAACGCTCAGAAACAGAATTTGCTTCAACATTACGTCGAAGAGCTTCAATAGCATGGGGATTCCACTCACAAGCATATACTAGCTTTGCTTTTGCCCTGTAAATGTCAATTAAGAATGCATTGTAGTTGCATGCGATCTAATAAAGTATTGACTTTTGATTGTATAAAACCACTTTCTCTTCTCGTTTATTCAATAATGGCATATACCTCACAAGAAATGGGAGAACAAAATATCCAATTCCAGCAAACAGGTCCACGACAACTTCATTTTCACAGGCCATGTTACCCATACGAAGCTTTTCTGAGAGATTACCCCATGAGAACATACACTTCGTAGCATCGAAAGAGTACAAGATCCCATTTTCACGGTGATTAACCCATCCATTGTCTCCCACAAGAATCTCCAATGTACTATCCCTTGTACCATTAGGTTCAACTCGTCCCTGAAAAAGACACAAAATTGATGGTATAAGTCTTACTGCTAAGGAGATGCAATTGGGTAAGACAACGGTTTGTAAAGTTCTCAGCATTCTCACAGCTTATAATAAATCAATATTGTAGGTTTTGAGTGGCTTTAAGATGAAAAGATGTAAACGTTTCCACTTATAGAATATTGGTGTAAGCTTCTAAAAGTAACATACTTGGCGTGCAAGGCGGTTGGCACTAAGCGATTTAGAAACAGCACACCAAACTTCATCATTGATAGAGCTCCAAGTTGGATCTTTAAAGGATGTTGCAGGAACCACAACAATATCCCCAAGCCGTTCCCATCTAATAGTAGATAAAACACCAATTACTTATCAGATGGAAGCAAAAACAACATGCACGCAATCAGATTCTCACCATTTTAGTCCCCGAGTATTATAAAATCAGGATTCTGGAACACTTACTTCTGTGGGAGCTCATCCAAAAGCTCTTCTGGTAGGCCTTTCTGTTTAAGTATAGATGTGATATCTTCTCTCATTCTCTGTAAGGGGGATTTTGCAACTTTTTTGGCTTCAAAAGCTACATTAATGAGTTTTTTGGCACCATGTTCCTTCAATAGATTCAAAGCCGCTGAGCAGGATATATCTTTTAACGATAGACCCTTTGTTAGATTATTTTCCTCTGACCTTTCAAAGTCCTTGCCCAATAGCTGCTTCTCATGGAAAAGTTCAGAAAAGTTTTCAGTCACAGGAAAGCATATACAAAGACCTTTTTCGTTTGAGTAAACCTTTCTCTCAAGGTCTAACCATCCGAAACTTTTAAGTATGTCCTTGCCGAACTTTGCATACTTTCTTTCTAGCTGTATCACCCATGGTTGAGACAGAGACGTCTCAGTCTTCAAATCTGCATTGTTTTTATTCGATTCTAGAGAAACATCTTCAGGTTGGGGAGGAAGATGATTTTCACTCATAGTCACAGATTGAACCAAGTTGATTTTCACTGGTTCACTAAACTTTGTCCCAAAAGCATAGCAAGCAGCCCCACCCCCAATGACGATAAGATCATCACCAAGAATGCTGGCTGTACTTCTAACAAACAACTCTTTGTTCATAAATTCCAATCTCACACTCCTCCACAATCGGTGCTTCAGATCTAGCAAAGTCAACTCTTGACAATTTTGTGAGACAGGACAACCTCCAATTATGCCAATGGTATGCTTATAAACAAACATTGAGTGTGAAAACCTGGCATGAGGCCATTTTCCAGAAATCACTTCAAGTTTCCAAGAACAGCTTTGGACATCAAAGCTGTATAGATCATTGAGTACATTTTCCCCATTGTATCCTCCAAACATGAATGACTGCGACCCATATGCAACCATAGCATGCGAATGGCGCGCACAGGGCCATTGACCTTGTTGCTCAACTTCTTTCCACTGAAGGTCCTTTGTATCCAAAATGTGCATAGAGGAAACTATCTTATCATTGTAAAGCCCACCGAATATGTATACTTTTGTGCCAACACTGGCTGCTGCATGTCGATGCCTGCTCAAATTCAAAGAATTTGCATTTAGAAGAAAATTTGAGATAACAATTATCTGAAGGGATGTCAATGCAACAAGCAACAAAAACATATATAATAAATCCAAGAAATTAAGCAAAATGTGCAATAACAGGATTACTAGTCTCGGAGGGCATCTCCGAGAAGTTGAGGTTGATTTAACAAAATAAACAGTACATAGAAGTTAATCACTGGAAATAGGTCAAATACATGTCGAAGAAATGGACACATTAAATGACTCATACCTTGGAGGAAATTCACTTCCAACACACCTCTGTGAGCTCCATTCACCCGTGGATATATCGAGCCTCCACACATCATTCAAAATGTTCAAGGGATCAGCCCTTCCTCCAATTACAAACATGAAATCGCCAACCATTGAAGCTGTGTGGCCAAGTCGTGCCGATGGAGATTCATTGACAGCAATCAACTTTAAGGTGCCACATGAAGGATTGAGCAACAAAGACTCGTTTCTTCGAGCATGTCTACCAAAACCTCCAAACCCACCAAACACGATAACCTCTTTCCGGTCTGATTCATCTATCGTACAAGCTGAGTGTCCCCAAAGGTGAAGCTTCTCAACAGGTTCCCCAACAATGGATAATTTCTCGAGTGGTATAAGTTCTTTCTGAACCCCTGCCAATGATTTAGATACGGAAACTGGCTATCACGTTTAAAATTTGAAAGTTATCCTGCAAACCAAGTAGACATAACTCAAACACTAGTATAAACTAAACAAGACTATAATTCAACACTACAATGAAGACTGTAACTTGACCAATTCCATTGCATTATTCAAGCTATCTATCTAAAAAATCAACAATCACATAGGGATTTACAAATATTACCAGGATACAAGTTTCCGTTGTTGATACTTGAGTCATGATTTGCAGCTAGATTCTCGTAATTATCATCTTCATCAACATCATTTTCATCTGGATTCTTGAAACCATTACTAGCCAAAGCTACACTAAACCCATCGGTTCGCTTCCTATTAGCATCCATCTTCTCATTAGCAATATCAACAAGGAACTTCACATACTCTGGTGACACCATAAGCTTCTCTGTATCACCAATAGGAACCTCCATTCGAATGGAGCATCGTATAGCTATAATTACCCTTTTGCCATCACCACAAGATGTGATACCAGACTCTCTAAACCCAGCTGATATAGCCAACGCCACAAGAAACTGAGCCGAACCCAAATCCTTACATTCGACAGCAATGATCAACGGCTCGAATCGGAAGACTAATTCGCTAGGTTGGTCAATTGGGTCAATCTGATTTGACTTGGAAGGGAAAAGGAGAGAAATTACCAAATCCGAATCAGCTGGGTCGTGTGTGATATAGAGCCATGAACCGCCACGAGCTTTCTTCTTAGTTGAATCATTCGATTTTGGTTTGGGTTGAGAAAGGATTGAGATTCGACCTGAGCAGGAACTGGTAGTGAAGTAAGATGGGTGATGATTGATGGTTTCGAGGAGAGGGATGATGGGTTCGTCGAGAAAACCTTTGGGAGATTTATCAGTCACTGATGAACGAATTGAAGCAAGTGTCGCAGCTTTTCTCTTCTCGAAATCCATCTCTGTTTTTTGAGTTGTTGTTAAAACCCTAACCTTTTCATAAACCCTTTTGAGTGGCGCTTTAGATCCGATGAACAAGAGGATGAGTCATAGTACAAATACAAACAAACGACAATACTACTAGAGCACACATAAAAAGCCCAACATACTATCATTAGTGTAGCCCATGTAAGACATTGATAAATGTAATCAATGCTAACTCATGGAGCAACTTTTTTTTATATATATATTAAGATCAGAGTAGCCCCAGCGGTCGGTTTTAATAAGTCCCTTAAAAAGAAAAAAAATGATAGTTAATTGGAAAAAGTAAGAGAGAAGTAAGAAAGAAAGAAAGAAAGTCCTAAAAAGACGGATTTGCTTTACTGTACTTAAAAACTCACTTTATATGTGATAAAGTATAATTGATCAATTTTTTTATTTGTAACTAAAAATATAAATAAATAATAAAATTATACTTAAATGATTAAAATAATAGAAACAATGGACTGAGAATGTATTTTACCGTTGGGGCTGCTCTCATAGTTCAAAAAGTACATCAGTAGACCTTCCACTTTCAGTTTGAAGACAAACACCAAAACAAGTAAAGAAACATGACCTAACAAAACATCAATGTTACCCATGTTGTAAAATCAAAAAGTGATAGGTAAACTGAAACAACAAACTGCACACAAAGAGTAGCCTTAACCAAAAAGTGTTCCAACGGCCATACCCACTCTTCACCTTATTCAAACCTTGGACCTGCATACTTGAACCCAATGCAGCGCTTATTATATAAACCTTGAAGCTGCGATCATGGATCCTAAGCAGCATAGAAAACAAAAAATATGACAAAATTTTCAGAGTGTTTAGCGCTTCTTTGGAGGTTTCAGAATACCTCCATCCTTATGCCCAACAACTCCATGAGTTCTTTCTTCTTCATCACTTCTAGCACTTCCCATATTCTTCCTTTTTGTTGAGTCTCCCTTATCCATCTTGTTTACTGGTTCTCCAAACTCTCCTTGTCTAGAACACTCACCTACTTCAACCACACGAGGAACATTTGTAGCAATAACAGGACCAAAAAACGGTTGAATGTTAAAATTCCTTGAAACCGCTTGTCTGCTAAATGATGGATTAAGATTAGATTCAGTGTTCCTATATTTGGTAAAGACACTGCTCTTCCTTGAGGAAAATAAGCAGCCACCAATTCATGAGGATTCAAAGAAGGAGCTGCCACTCTTGGAGGAGGTTCAAGAGGCGCTGGAAAGGAGTTTTCAGACATATGCGATTGAGAGTTCAGGGATGATCGATGATATTCATTATGGGTACACACTCCTTCTCTTCTAGTCCTTGTAAGGTTGTTAGTAGGACCACGAACAAGAGACCTAGGCTCAGGTTGTTGATAAGGGCAGAAATTCCTATGATGAGTCAGCCTGAAACAACTACTGCATATTCTTCTTAACCTCTCATATTGAAACCTTATCAGCGCAGTCTCACCAGAATCAAAGGTAATTCGTTGGAAGAATCTTATGCAATCAGTAATATCAAATCGGATTCTCACTCTAATATAAGCTATTTGAGTTGTAGTAGCATCATGAAAATCCAATGATATTATTTCCCCTAAACCATGAGCTATTTCTACCACATTTTCTTCACAAACATAGAGGAGAGGGATCCCAAACATTTGCACCCACAGATCAATATTAGACAAGTACTCAAAAGCCATATTTACCTCCCATCGATGAGCCGTGACAAACCAACTGTTGTAGAGCCATGGTTCCCTTCTTAGCACAGACAAGAGATCCACCTCAAACTGAAAGAGAAACTGAACAAACGTTGCATTAATCACTCTCCCATGAACTCTAGACGTCAGATCCCAAACCCTTGGCAAAGCAGCAACCACAACATTGAGATTTTGAGATCGAGGATTAAGAGGCCTAACAATCAAGCTAAGTCTATTCCTAGATTCAACAGTTGCATAAGTAGCATGCGGAATAAACAGAGCAGGATCCTCCCTTCCTAACTCTAAGTGTTGTAATGCATCCCATAACTCATCTGCCATGATACCAAAGAGAAAAGAGAAACACAAGGGAGTTTTAGATACTAAACACAAACCTAAGACACAACGCATATAGTGTAAAACCTCTATAAATTAATAATGTTGGGACCGCAAAATTCTATTAATTTATAGAGGTATTAATTTATAGATAAATTTTCTTAATTTCCTAATTTTTTATTTTTCTATGACAATATAATATATCTCTCTATATATAAAATATATTTTTCGAACCAAATACAAGTAAAAACAGTTATTATGTCTAAAAAACAAAACCAAAAGTTTTTGATACAATAAAAATAAATGAACTAAATTCAAACAAGAACTAATATGAATTTAAGATGAAAAAAACAATACTAGAATTATATATCATTGAAGTTTCTTACATATAATAGATATATATAGTTGATATATTTATACAATTATTAATTTATGATATTGATGGGACCATATATTTACATAAGATTTTCAAAAAAATTATTCTCTTATTAATTTATCGATTTGTATCAAATTTTACATTACTTAAAAAAAACTTTGATTTCTACTCTTATAAAAGACAAACCTAAAATCTAATCCTAACCTCCTTGTGAAAACTCAAATACTCTATTGATAAGTCAATTCCTTATCAAAAAGACTTCTCAACCAATAGGGGAAACTGTGAGCTACATAAGATTGCCACCGCATTCCTGTGATGACACTCTTAGCTATTTCAAAAGCACCTGTATTACAATAATCTGTTTTCATCATCATAAACCAGTGTGGTTTATCCTTAGTGAACTTGAGTAATTCAGAAATATGACCGATGCCCGTCATTTGGTTTATTCAAAGCCTTAATAATATTAGGAGAGGAGGCGGCAAAGGTTATTTTATCATAATGTAGATGATCCATACTCTCTAATGCCCATTCCCAACTTTTAATTTTTGCAACAAATAGAGAGTGTACATAAGAATATGATCTTCGACTGTGAAGTAAAACATGCCCCATCGAATCTCGAACCACCCAAGATATACCAGCTAATTGCTTCTGTTTAGTCCAAGCAACACCAATGTTACATTTAAGTTCATCCACTGGTGGAGGAATCCAATTCTGGGAACTTGACTTAACCATAACAGACCCTTTTCCTTGAGCATTGATCCATTGAGAACAATTCTCATAAGCTTAATCAACGATTTCTTGAGTCAATGAACATGTACCCTCAAACAAAATCTTATTTCTTTTTTTCCATAAAAACCACAGGATCCAAGGACTAACAGATCTCAGTTGTTGAGAAAGTCCCAAGTTCAGAGAATTGTGAATCAGATAATCAATATTCGTGAAGATAGAGGATCCAAATGCCATTGCAGGTGATTGAATGAGCGCAAGAGCCCACACCTGTCGAGCAAAAGAACACTGAAACAAAATATGATTAATTGTTTAAAGTTCCTCTTCACACAATAAACACCCATCATTAATTTGAATTCCATGTGATCTTAGTCTATCCTCCACTGCAAGTGCACCTTTTAAAACTTTCCACATGAACACCTTAATCTTTGGAGCCGTTGCAAGATTCCAAATCTTATCAAACAAGGGATTAATAGAAGGACATACCTCAGCTTCTTTAAAGGATTCGGGTAAGTCGCTCTACTACTTCTATCATAACCCGAATTTACTGTATATAAACCATCATTAGTCCTAGCCCGACAATAGAAGTCTTCTATAGTGACAAGAGGTCTCTGGTGCATAATTAACTGAACATGTTTCTCCTGAAATAAATCTCTGAGTATCAGCAAGTTCCAATTCCGAGTGATATGACCAATTAACTTATTTACTATCATCTAGATATCCATCAATGAATGCACATTCATTGGTCTCCGGTTCTGACCATCAAACACCCATTTATAAATCCACACCTTTGTACAATCCTCTTCAGACCTCCCATCAATAATTCCCTACCATATAAAATACTCCTCTAAGCATAAGAAGGGCTAGTTCCTTGAGGTGCATTGAGGAAATCTGAATTTAAAAAGTACCGACTTTTGAAAATTTGAGAAAGAAGACTCCTTGAATCAGTGAGTAATCTCCAAGCTAGTTTGGCCAACAGTGCTTGATTAAAACATTGCAAGTCTTTAAAACCAAAGTGTAACGCCCGTTTCCCGAGTTAGGGAGTAAGCAAGATCTTACACACGCCGAATTCGAGGACGAATTCAGTTTAAGGGGGGTAGACTTGAAACGACCACGTCCCGCGTTCATAAAGAGGTGAGGTTGTTTTAGGAGAAAACTAGACCATGGTCAAGAAACGGACTAAAATACTTAGTCAGAAGAACGAGAAAGTTCAAAGCTGAACCAGCTAGGTGAGCTGGACAAGCTAGGATGAACTAGCTAGCTAAGCTAGGTGAGCTAAACCAGCTGGAAGACTAGCTAGCTCAGCTAGGTGAG
>Ga0041059_1000237_pt1 | contig 37179 bp, 33 predicted proteins | sample AraColnosormetaG_FD_56232 | JGI IMG/M metagenome (GOLD analysis project Ga0041059, IMG submission 56232) | Arabidopsis roots microbial communities from North Carolina, USA - Col MF nosort | ecosystem: Host-associated > Plants > Roots > Unclassified | place: USA: North Carolina | collected...
AAAAAAAAAAAAAAAAAAAGACCTCCTGCTCTTGCTACTATAGCTACAGCTTGGACCACGGCTCCGACTCCTGCTTCTATAGCTTTTAGAATCATCTGGGCTTCGACTCACACTCCTCGACTCATATTCCCTCACCTGAACAGTAAATTCAGAGATGACTCCATATCCACTTATGCTTAACAAAATCAAAGAAAGCAATACAACATACCCGTATATAAGCACTAGAGAAAGCATTTCGAAATTCAGTGGCATCAAGTTTCCTTATCTGTCACATCAAAAATTTTAAGGGAACATCAAAGATCCAACACTGGCCTCCAGGAAGATAAATTCAGCTCGGTATACTATGAAACAAAAGCAGTCTAAGGCATAAGTCCAGGAACATTTGCGTTGCAAAGATATAAAACTTACTGCGTACTTCATATCATCATAGTTGCTATAATCCACAACCCCAGACATGCCTACAAAGAAATACTGAATGTGAGTTTAGCAGTTCAGATGCTTAACACCTATTCTCCTTCACAAAGACTAATTTACTAACACATCAATCAAAAGCTTATCCAAACTATCGAATGTCAACTCACCTTTACGGTCAGGGAAAACTTCAGAGAAGCAGACATCTCCAGCTTTGCGCATGTGATCCTAATCACCCGTAAATAGCAAATAACATCATTTCAGAAAAGAGATAAATCCAAAACATGATATAGAGAACCAACATTCAGAGAAAAAGACTATATAGTGTCCCTTACCTTAAGGTCCTGCCACGAAGCAGAAGGCGGTAATCCGGTCACAAGCACTACATGTTTAGGTAGTAAAAATGAGTTTTCAAATATAAAATTTTACACAACACCAAATAACACAATCGAGAAGACTCTACAAACCGCGGTAGTCAGAGCGTCTTGAAGGTGCACGGCTCGCACTGTAGCTGCTGCTGTACCTATCAACTGATGGTGAAAATCTACGACCACCATGTGCAATCTCAACCTAAAAACATCACACAAAGATAACACCTTTACAAGAAATTACAGAAAATTAAGCTAGCTTTCATCATGCGTTTACTAACCCGAAGTCGACACCCATCAAAATCATAACCATCACGTCCATAAATTGCATCGTCTGCATCACGAGGATCTTCAAACTGCCACCAATAACAAACTATCTTAGTCATTAGCCTATACTATTACAAGAAGAAGAAAAAAACAAATTTGTACTTGATCAATATACCTCGACAAAGGCATAACCAGGAGGTCTCGGTGGAATCTTCAAATCAATGTCCACAATTGGTCCATACTGAAACAAATATACATAAGAGTCGATTTAAATTGTCTCAGCAAGACAGAATTGCAAATTTATGAACCCAAACAAGTCATAATGAATTCAATTTTTATCGAGAGAAAAGAGGAATTTTCAAACCTTGTAGAAGAGATCTTCAACCTCACACTTGCGAATATCTCCAGGCAAATTCCCAACGTAGATCGTACGATTCCATCGGCTACTCATCTGATACCTCAGAGCAGAAAATTAGTTCCTGTAAAAATCTAGAAGAGAAGAAATTGATTACTGGAAAAATAATTTCGAGAAAGAAGAAGAAGAAGATGTTCGAGAAAGCGTTAGATTGTTCTGGAAAGGAGACAACCACCGTTCGTTTGGAAACTAGTATCCTTTTATAAAACGGAACTGGATTTTAATCCTGTGCGGCCGCATGTATCAACGATGAATAGCCCAGTTGATCAAGATCGGCCCATATGTTTTAATGGGCCTGTTAATATATTGTTCTAACCGGATCGAATGTGTTTTTTCTTATCATTCAAACCGGAATATTGTATGTTAGTTATTACAATTCGAACCAATTTCGAATCGGATTCGGACCATCGGGTCATTCATTCTCCTAGGTTTCCTAAACACTGTCGTTTTTGGACAAAAGAGACACTAGATCGGAAACACTTGGGGATTTTTTTGAGAGAAACATTCTCTCGGTTCCTCTACTACCACCTCTCAAATCTCAATTCGCCGATTAGTAACTCCGTCCAAGACCATTTTCCGCCGTGACACCGTCCACGGTCTCTCTCAGTCCGTGAGTTCCTGCTCTGTTCCGTTTGGTTTTTCTGTTTTGGAATTTCAGTATTTTTCCTATTGAATTTGTTGCGATATGATGTCCAAATTTTTGGTTTGTTGAGTGATGTTCCGATATTTCCGTTATCAATCATCTTCCACTGTTCGCTTGCAGGGAAGAAGATACCATAGTTAGAAGCTGGTGATCATTTTCAATAAACCTCGAACATGTTTAAGAAGTAAGCATCTTTGTCTCTTTCTAGATTCTTTCTCTACTTTTTTATTTAGATAGAAACTGTTTTTCATACCCGGATTGTAGAATCTAAGAATTAGTGGTTTCAACATCTCGGCATTGTTTATACTAGTTGATAAAGAATGTGATGGTCTCTTTATTTAGTATCCACTTACTCTAATAACTATCGAGAACTCACTCCCTTCTACTTGTTGTCGACCACATTGTTAATTTGATTGCTTAGAGTAGCCTTGGTATGGGCATATTGGTTGTTATATTTTCTTCAAAGTAGAAGGTTTTGAGTTCTCAAAAGCTAACATCTTGCTATTGTAAAGTTTTGGTTTCTATATTGATAGTGTCACTATTTGATTTATCAAATCTGTACAAAGAGTCGTGGGTCATAGAGGAAAGTTTGTGTCTTGATTTGACCAGTCTAAACTCTCTACTATCATGGAGTTTGTGTTTATCCATCTCCTGAAACATGCTTATACATTCATAGTGAATCTTGTATAAAGTTTATTTTTCCCTACTGCTATCAACTTTAGATCTATTTGATATACCATTATGTCTATGAAGGTGTTATTTATGTTCACTACTTTTTATTTAGGTTTTGTTTGGAGGAGATTTCATCACAAAACCAAGTGAAGGCATCTGTTCAACGTAGGATCCGCCAGAGTATCCAAGATGAGGTATGTCTGTTGTTTCATTTGTCTTTTTCCCCTTCTTAAACTTTTATGATTTCGTGAAGTTTGTCAGATATAAATATGTTTATGTTAATGTTGCAGTACCCGGGACTTGAATCAGTGATGGAGGATCTACTTCCCAAAAAGATTCCTCTTATCGTAGTGAAGTGGTCTGTAAATTAACAAACTCATATTCATTGTTTTGTTTTCTGAATTTTCTTTTACCCACTATCTATGTCTTACAGTATTCCTGACTATATTTCTCGTGCAGCCCAAACCATCTGACCCTAGTTGTTGTCAACAATGTCCCCCTCTTCTTCTGTATCCGTGACGGGCCATACATGCCAACACTGCGGCTTCTTCATCAATGTAATATCACTTTTCCTTCACACCATCCATGCTATATGGTCTTGTTATCAAAACATAACATATCTGGGTGTTTTATTCATACAATCACTCTTCTTCACACCTGTTAGTCTTACTGTGGTCTGCAGTAGAACTTACCTGGTTCAAATACTGCATATACCTGAATAGTATGTCCGACACTTTTCTCTGAGTTATTTAGAACTTCCTGGGGTTTGGTTCCTGTAAGTTGTTGTTCCTTTGGCTTTTTTCATGCGAGTGAACTATATAAAAGGTCCACGTATGATTGGTTAGCCAGGATTTTTGTTTAGTATATTTTGTTTTATGTTTTCCGGGTTAGCTGACCCTTATCATAGTGAGAAGGTTTTGGCATTGGCTGTTACCAGAAGAGTATAAAATATTCTTGAAAACACCACGTTCAGCTAACTTTTACATACTTGAATGATACATAGAAAGAAACTTGGAGTTTTTTCAATTAGCCACGAATGTCAAAAATTTGGCAGCTGAATGTTTGGAGTTTTGCAGACCCAAATATAATGAAGAGGTTTCAAGTTGATAGAGGTGCCATAAAGTTTGTTCTGTCTGGTGCAAACATAATGTGTCCTGGTCTTACATCCCCGGGAGGCGTTCTGGATCAAGAAGTCGAGGCTGAAAGGCCAGTGGTATGAATAAAAACAGTATTTCCCTGGGTTGCATTTTTGTTTGTATATGCTGATCTTAAACCATGAATCTGTATTTGTTTAGGCCATATATGCAGAAGGAAAGCAACATGCCTTAGCAATAGGCTTCACCAAAATGTCAGCAAAGGACATGTAAGTCAATTTTTCGCTGGAATTTATTTGAAAATACAAACATGTGCTTTGATATACTTTCGTATCTTAGCCAAAATACAGTCTCTTGGCTCCAGGCCTCTCCAAGTAACCCTATCTTTGTCACTTTATTGATATTCCTTCTTCCCTTAGATACACATACCTGCACCAGGATCAATTTTGGCCGTGTTTCCCCTGTTTGCTCATAAAATTTCTTTCGCATCGCTAAACTTTTCTTGTGTATGTTCACAGAAAGAGCATTAACAAAGGAATAGGAGTTGACAACATGCATTACCTCAACGACGGTCTCTGGAAGGTACCAATACTTGTCTCTGGTTTCTCTATTCGTAGTATTGCCAAGCAGTCTCATTGTTGATATAAAAATCGATTTTGGAAGAACACAAATCAAAAGTTTCTGAAATTTGTATTGCAGATGGAACGACTAGACTGAGGACAATGTCAAATGTGAATCAGTGTCGGAGAGATATATTGGTCTCCTTTTATGTTCTCTCTAAACTTATGGAGCTTTTGTCCGGATCAACCTTAGCTTTGGTTTGATTTGTTTTCAAACATTTGATACTTATTTTATGAGGGAACGTCAACCTTAGCTAAGGTTACAGTTTCTAATTCCGTATAATCAAACAAGTAAGATTAAAAAGCTGTTCAAATTTATTTCGGTCAGAATATATTTAAAGTCATCCTAATTGAACTTAACAAATTGCTATAAGCCTATAAAGTATAAACGATTAGGCAGAATGTGCCCACTGTTTATCTACTAATTAGGTATTAAAGCTATAATAGTACTACATACACGTGCTTGCACGATATGACGACGTTGTATCAACCAAAAATTTGTATAAGCCACCTAACATGAGATTAGGTAACACTAGAAATTCGATATGAGCTAAGAATGTCCTCATGTGCCAAATGAAATGACGACATTAAGACACGTCTATTTCGCTGTTGTCCTATTCAATATTAACTTTTACTTTGGTAAAGCGTGGATATCTCCCTTTGTATACTATTTTTGCAAAATGTCGTTAAAACAGAATTATTCGTATTTGTATAGCTTATGGTGATTTTAGGTACTTCTATTATGGATAATATTACTTAAACGCTTTCATTTTTAATACAATTGAATTGACAGAGATGTTTGAACAAAATGATACCTAACGGATATTAATCAATTTTCAGAATGTTATCAAATAAATGTCAAACAAAAGAAACTACTATCTACTCTAATGTATTATAAATTAATAATGTATAACTCGATTAGAGTTATTACCAACCCACCAAAACAGTTTTCTCATCTTACATTTTTTTACCCAAACCAAACACATTATCCGGTAAACACAAAATTTGGCACTCATCTTTTAGTTGGTCCCGGCCCTCACTTTTAGGGGTTTAGGCCTTACTTCAATCCCATCAATGGCAATTCCACCCTTCAATTGATAACCTTTAACTTCAGTCAGACTCATAACAACCTCCTTGTCGTCATCACCTTCTCCTGATCCTGTCTCGAACTCTCCCAGCTCTATCTCCATCCACCCATCGTCTCTCACCTCTGGCTCCCTCCGATGACTTCGGACAACCTCATGCGTCGCCATCCTCTGTTCTCTTTGTCCGTAAAACACACGTTCCATTTGTTGTTTCTTGTTATCCAAGCAACTTAGATAAGTTGACTTTATTTTCTTTTCACCATTTCCCACTTTTATCGATGTCTCTGCCGGAACTAGGTCTAGTCCATAGGCACGTGACGTTACTTTCATAATCAGATAAGCTCCGTAGTTTGTGTTCGGCGATAAAGCTCCGGTTTGGATTTTTCCGATGATTTCTAACCAATCTGTCATTATAAGTTGGACTCCTTCGGAAAACCTATAATCAAAATATTGAAACAAAAATTATTGCTTACACTGTTACACCAATGATATGATTAAATTAATAACGACCTTGAATCTGATCGTGGGCTCCAAGACCAGTAATGTCTTTGATCGCTCCAAGTTATGGAAAGATCTCTTGACGACAAAATATACGATATTTTCCCTGAAAGCTTCTCGATCTTGAAAATCTGAAATGAATTTTAACATTAAACCAAGAATTGGTTCACATGCAGAGACAGAGATAAAGATCACAGACCTTTCTGCCATTATCGATGAGAATTGATTCACAGAGACATCGATAAAGCTCCTTTTTAGAAGAGAAAATTCGGTGAGGATCAGTCGATCTAGAGATGACGTGGCAGTAATCGGTCGGTAAAAACTTCTCCCACACAAAGTCAGAGTCTCCGGCGACTCGGAAAACTGATGAGACAGCCGCCGACGAGATTGTGTCAGCCGGAGTTGTAAATGAGAGGATAGTCGCCACGCATGCTTCTGGTAACATCATCCTTCTTCAGAATTAAAGTAAAGAGAGAAAGCGAGAGAAGATTATTAATGAAACTATGGCTCTGTTTTATTTAGTGTTTTTTTTTGTAGAAGAAATACATGACCGATGATGAGTCGTAAATATAAGCGTCCTAGTAGTTACTATTTTGGACCGAAGTGCACAATCCTGAAATTAATATCATTGCCTTAGTGGAAGACAAAAGGTTCGATGGTTTTTGGTCAAGAAAAAAGGTTTGTTCTCTTGTGTCAAAATAAAGACACAAGAGTTTGTTCCCTGAAAACATAGTTTGTGAATATTTTTGAGGTTTTTGGTTAAGATGATTATGGAAAATATTCAACTTTATTTTTTCCAGTGAAAATATCTTTCTTTTTTACGAACTTTGGCAAGAGTTTATTTTAGGCACGTGTGTTTCCACGTGCCATGTACCAAAGTAGGTTTTTGTCCAGTGAAGTGACTCAAACCCTTATTAGGGATTTATTGTAACTCGGCTGATTAGATTTTTATGTGTTTTGTTATTTCTTGAGAATTCTTTGCGATATCAACATCTTTCATCTTTGAAGATAAGATCATGATAACTTCACTGACATAAACTCGACTTCATCTCGACAAACAAGCCAAGCTCACCGACCTACTATATTGTAGGACATAATATAATGGAATCAAGGAAAACATGTGTATTACTCGAAACTATTTTGTAAAACACTAATAAAACGATGGATAGTAGTCAGTGGATTAAATTCATATACTCTAAATTACAAGGCAAATACTACAAAAAAAAGATACTTAAAAAATCACAAAACAACAGAAAAGTGAAATTAGTTATTATGTAGACATGCATCCGACACCGTATCGACTGGTCGGAAAAACAAGAAACAAAGCACTGCAAACAATTCCGACCATTAACGGAAAACTCTCCATAACTTGATCCATCTCCTTCTCTTTTCCTGGAAACAAACACCCTGTGACTCTCCGATCCGAAAACGCGATCGCCATAAAAACCAAAACACTCATCACTGAATGCACAAAGTCATTAACCCTCAACTTATACCTCTCATCCGTCACCGGAATCTCCTTCTCTGCAATCACATCTCCGCCTCCAAACCCCGGCGAGGGTGGTTTCATGAACACCGCGAGTCCACGTGGAGTCACAAAACCGTAGTAAATTTTCCCATCGGAGGCTTTGAAACTGTCGGTGAAATGGAAGAAGAAACAAGACATTGCGCAAAGAAGCAAGAGAAGATGAATCATGAGTGTGTTGATTCCGTTACAGTCTCCGTCACGGTAGATTGTCGGAAGAACCATTTCGAACATCAAGAGAGTTCCTGTCGGAAGGAAATTGACGAGCATTGATGTCTTCGAAACCGTTTTTTGAACTCCTTTCGCCACCATGCGACGTTTTCTACCTTTTCCTCCTCCCGCGGCGGCTCCTGCCGGAAGCATAGGCAGTGAAGAGAGAGGGACAGGTTTGGGCGACCGAGACGATGTTGGTGACGGATTTTGCGTCGTTGTCGTCGTGTAAACTCTGATTCCGACGCTTTCCTCTGTTTTCTCCATTCTCTCTGTGTTTTGTGACTCAATAGTTTTCGTTTGTTTTGTGAAATGAGAAATGTGTTTTGGATTTTTGTTCGAACTATCTTTAGTACGACGGTTTATCAAATTTTTGTTGTTTCCAGAACTGCTACTGCTTCAGACTCATATCTCGGTTTCCATGCAAATATTCACTTATTCAGTCTGTAAAACGAAATAAATAGAAACCATACAACAATTTTATTTTATTTTTGGGTAACCGGTGAAGTGAGAACCAAAGTAAACCGGACATATCGAACCACGTAACCATACAATCACAAACACATTGATTCTAGATTCAAGATCGCATCATAAAGCATAAACCAAACCGAACAGTAGTAATCCCAAAACCAATCTCATTTCGCATAACCAAAGGCATATATATATAAACCGAAACAAACTTCAATGAATGAGTGCAATAGGATTGAGTGACAATAACAAAATATGAATTCTACTTACAACTTGGAAACTCTTGTTAGTATATCAGCAATTTCCCAAACAAAAACACATCTACGAAGGTAAATGGTCAGCATAATGCCAAGAACGCAATCCAGGGAAATCTTAAACAATGGATAAGAATTGGATCTATTGTCACACACTCTCTCTCTCTCTCTCTACAAACATTTGCATAAACTTCTACTATTACTACTACTTTCCAATCAATACCTGGGAAAAGAACACAAAACCAAGCTACTCTTACAGAGCACAAGAGAAGAAGTTAGATAAGAAAATGAGAAACATACAAATTTCTTACCGGATTTTATGATTTTTTTCACGCACGCAAGTGGCTTCAAGTAGTCACTGAACCTTTGCTTGGTCTTTTTCCTTCCATGGCGTCTTTCTTTTTCTTGCATATTGTGCATAGGAAGGGACCTTCCCATCGTTTAGATGCTGAGGAAATGATGGAACCCCCATTGCTTGATAAATCTTCACTCGGAGATTCATCTATTTGGCATACAGCACATTTTAAGAGCCCAGTTTCCGTATTTGAGAGAAGATCCTTTCCCAATCTACATTTCAAAACACGAGCAAACAAAGACTGATAGTCAGGATCTGAAGTTTCAGTTACTTAACGGGTTGGATAAGAGTTTGACAATATTAACTCATGGCTAGAAGATTACCTATCTGCAAGCACAGCAGAACCTTCTTCAAACAATTCTTCTACAACTCCAACAGCAGAAAGCTTGTTGCCATTTTTGTTGTTGGTATCCATATGGTTTTTCCTTGAAAGAAATGAGGTAAATGGGTTCTGTTTCTTCATGGGTGCTGGAGCCAAGGAAAGATGACCAGATGGAACTATGTCAACGACTACACAAGTCGTATCATCTTTCAACCCTTTTGTTCGCAATGCTTCCTGGTAAAAACATATGATTCAGAAAAAAGAGGAATCTAGACCAGAGGAAGAACACAATGAAATCAACGGGGTTGATCACCAACCTTAACAACAAGTTTAGCAGCAAGATCGGCAGATAAACCACGACAAGCTTTGGCAGCCACATCAGAAGACAGTATATCCCATATACCATCTGAAGCTATGATGAGTCTCCCTCCAGCATCAGGAAGCTGAACGTACAGATAAAAATACTTTTTGATCAATGTCAAATATAAGAATTAATGAAAAATGTACCAAGGGAAAGGGAGCTTACTTTCACTTGCTTAACGTGTGGTATAGGGACAATAAATTCTCCCACATCCGTATCACCAATGGACCTCGAAAGACATAAACCACCAGGCCAGCATCGTAGTGGGCCGACCTATTGCATTGGCATAATCAAAGCACATTAATATCATTGAAAATCCAAGGACTTCTTACACATTACAAACCCACCACAGCCAAAACACAATGAAACAGTAACTTAAATTCACTGGAAATGATCATACCTCATTGCCACCAAATACATTGAGTCTTCCGACCTCACCTCCACTAGCAGTTATGCGTTCTCTTTCTTCAACATTCTCTTCTAGCCTGTGATCAACAGTCAGTAGAGAAACCACACCACCTTGGGTGTCCAATATGCAGCGCGAGTCACCAACAGAAGCAACAGTAATAGTCCAACCATCAATTATAACAAAAGTCACGGTTGTTCCTGAAGTTTCCCCTGTAAGCACAACAGATCTTATCGGTTAGAGCATGCTTGAAAAACAAGAATAGAAAGCAAAAAGCCTTTAAAAAATAAGCATAAGCTAAGACCTTTCTGCTGAAATTCAATGTCAGTTTTCACAAAGCCAGCAACTAAAGCCCTAGGAAGAGCTTGAAGCCACTCATCCCTGCTTGCGCCTTGAGGAATTGCACTCACCACGTTTTCCAGAAGATGTTCCTTAGTATATATGGCAGCTGAATTACCATTGTGTCCGTCAAATATCTGAAGACAAAACAGAAAAAGGGTAAGCTATTCGTCACTAAAACAGAGAATCCTTAAAGGGAAGAATGCCTCAATTACCCCGAAAACTGAAAAAGCCGATGATGGATCACCAGGTACCCTTTCACAGTCAGTTTTGATCAAAAAGTAGTCCTCTCCTTTCTTAGCGAGAGCTGCTTGACCATACTTGACAAAAGGCTTCTCTACTTTCTCGCTCCTCAGCTCCCTACCAATCAGGGTCGCAAGAGGAACGAGCGAATGTTGCGTCCTCGATGCTTTTGACACGCTCATTTTAGTCTAGCCTTCAGCATTGGCTGGAACAAATTCTTTGTTCATCACAGAAAACAAAATTATTTAGTTGCTGCAAACATTTAGGGTTCAATTCTAATAAATAATACTAAGGAACCCTATAACAATCTATCTCCCTAAAAATGAGAACAAAATGGTAACCAACTTTACTAAATTTCGATTCTCATCCAAAAATTTGAGGTTTCTACGGAATTACTCAAAGATAAACTCTTTTTGGTTAATGGAACCAAACAAATAAAAAAATATAGAGAAAATGCAGAGGAAAACCCTAATCTAGAGAATTCTAGAATCTCCAACAATTGGCTATCTTTTGAGATGCAGGAAAATGTATCGAAAGTAGAATCGAGCAATAGCAAAATCAGTAAAAGAACACTAATTGAGGCTTCTTCGCAGTCAATAAACTCACCAAAATGAAATCGCGAGTAGTATACACAACAGATCTAGCAGAAAAGATGACTTGTAGATAATGCTAAGGTCGTCGCTGATTCTTCAGGAAAGAATTTCCGAGCCGTCTTCGGTAAGCGAACGGAAGTCTGAAACCGCGTGAGAGGTTTAAGAAAGGAGAAGAGAAACGAAGTTGCAGAGTGAGAGTTTTCTCAGATTGGGAAGAAACAGCGACGCGGGGGTTAGAGACAGCTAATTTTATTAAGAAATATGATGAACTTCTCGAAATTACTTAATTGCCCCTCAAAAGTCCCGCTTTAGGTAAGGAATTGTATTAGTATAGTTTTAAGTTTAATTATAGAAATCGTATATTCTTAAGTTTGATTATAGAATTAGTATTTTCTGCAAATGATTCGTGCAATATTTGTTTAAAGCATTTTTGTAATAAAAATAACAAATTTTCTTAAATACTTTCATAACGGACACATTTTTAGGGTAGGAGAATTTTTTTTTATTAACTTCTTTTTTCTTGGTCAAATTTTGATTTAACTAAATCTGATTGTGAAAAAAATCCGTATAGTAATATTTCTGTTTGGTTTTTTTTTATAAAAAAAATATCATAATGGACACAGTTTTCGATATGTGTTTGACTATTTGGCTAATTTGCTTGTAGCAGTTTTACATCACCATCCATCTAGTCAAACTGCCATCAAAAACTGATTTGGCTCTTATTAACTAACTAGTCTAGCTTAACAAAATATCAAACTATAAAATTGCTACATTGACAAATCATATTGTTAAAAAGTACATATAAATCGAGATTATGGAAAGTTTAAAACAGAAAATGTATAACTCTTGTGATGAATAAAATACATTAGCTTCGAGAAGTAATACTGTAGTAGAATACAACATCGGCCATAAAAAGAATGGAATATTCATTCTAGTAAACGCCACACAAATCAAACAAAACATATTCAACCTATAGTATAGTACAACTACAATCTATCACTCTCATACGTATTCTACTCTTCGTATACGGCGTCTGTATATATATGACCTCATAATATGAAATATGGGTCCGCCAATAATAATTGTATTCTTAAAATGCTCACAAAATGTTTTCATCATTACTTGGGATTTTGTCTCTTCTTCACAACTACTGTACTGTTGTTATGCCTTGAGGACGTTTGTCCTGGCGAGCTAATAGCCGCCCCAAGCGATAATGTCCTCGTAGGCGTCGGAATTAGCGAAGGTATCATACTCCTGATCATCAACATTATTACATTAGCTAAAACATTCTATTTTTATAAGAAAATCCAATCATTTATATAGTAAATAACTCACCTGGTCTCAGCAGCAACTCTACTTATTTTTGATTGATTCTTCTTTAGTTTAGTTGAAGAACCATTAGAAGCTGGTCTAGGCATATTCACTTGAACATTCAACTGCCACATCAAGTTAGTCTCCGAGCAATCACTTGTTGCGGTTTCATCTGACTCATTTGCTTCTTCTTCGTATGGAATCTTCCTTACCTCTAATCCTTTATCTACACTACTATTACACTTATTCTTATCTACACCTCGAGTTGCTTCACGTTTCAAGCTAGACGTTCGCTTCTCAAGCTGTGTATGTGCTCTGTTTTCAGGTTTGCTACTACGCGTGATTTCGTCCTCGTGTTTATCAACCCATTCACTTCCTGGTATAATAAATTCCATGTCCTCCTCTTTCCCATCTCTCGGCGGGGTTTTCCATGACGGTGAACCTACTAGTCCTTGTAAGTCAAGGCTAGATGCAGAGTCACTTTGACCCTGCAAGTAATTTCACTACACATCATGAAGTAATCACTGCAAAACGTATTAACAAGTTTGATTTGTTTTGTTTGGTGAATGAGTTTTCTTGTCCCCTTTACCTCAATGCTGTTGACATCATCAATCTGTGATGGCTTATGTTTGGTTTGGACCTGTCTTGTACTGTTTGCTGATTTTGAAAATGAAGACGAAACGCCAAGTGACTTTTTTCTGAGGAGTTTATCAGGAGTAAGGGGTCTTTGGAGCTGTGTTTGATCTGCCCCGCTCTCCTTTCTCGCTAGCGCAAGTTTCAAACTAGCAATCTGAAAGCAAATAACAAAGGTAACTGATGATTTGGACAATGTATTTTGAGAGAATGAATAGTATAATAATGTGAAGAGAAGTATATATGGTGGACCTGTTCTTTGAGTTCTTTAACCTCAGAAGTGTCCTTATTGACACGAGCAGCACCGAGGTCAACAGTGGCCACCCTCTCTGCAAATTTCAGGGTGCTGAGTGTTTCTCCCAAATCTTCTAGTTCAGGGCTAATGTGAATAAACATGAGCGTTTTCGCTTGTCCTCCTGCACACACACATACATGCATACATTGTAGAACCATATGTTATACTTCAAATGGAAACCGTTTTAGCAATTGGAAGTTGGAGTTGCATTATTGTTATACGTGACTAGATTCAGTAACACTTGAGTATTGCTGGTTACCTAAAGCGTCTTGGAGCAGTTGGGTGAGTTTACTATTGCGATAAGGAATGTGGTTGTTTTTCTGAGAGAGAGATGCAATCACGTCTCCTAGAGCAGAGAGAGACTTGTTGATGTGTTGTGCCTCTTTTAACCTATCACCAGTGACCTCAGACTTGTCGATCCTTTCGCTTCCCGCAAGATCAACCAAATGCATTGAACCCCTTAGAGTAACTCCTGATGTTAGATCTTTTCCTTGGACGTGTACTGTGAGACAGCTGCAAGTATAAACAATAAAACATGTAAGTGACTATTATAACACGAACTGAGGAAGAGTGAGCGCTTGTTCTTATAAACAATAAAACATGTAATCTTCACTCTTATGCTCTATGTTTCTCATTTCTCTTTTAATTTTCAGTATATACCAAATTCCTTCAAGTCCAAGTTCTTTTCTATTTCACACAATGACACTAGAAGTGTATGTTTAAAGACAATGAGATAATAACTTTCAATTTTATAAAAACATTAAAAATGAAAACCTGTGAGAGCGACTGCTGCGGTCATTCATGGCTGTGGCGCTGACCGCACGGTTCTTTTGACCAATATTCATCAAATGAATGACGTCTGAAGTTGTGGAGACTGGAACCAGTGTCGCCTCTGGTACGTTGATTCCATCTTGTGTACTGTTTCGAATCTCTAATGTGTTCACAAGTCAAGGAAAGTAGGTTACAATGATCATATGCAAGAAGCATTGGGACTTACTAAAACTAAAGAGACACAAGTCTTGAAAAAGGATATCTGCTGGTTTGGCCATTAGTGGCAAGAAGATCTCGAACTTGCTCGTTGTAAATTTCAAGCATTTGAACTGAAATGTTATATGAAAAGGTTTCTTTTCTCACACTTGACAAATGAAAGAGATCACTCAATGCTCTGTAGTTTACTCCTAAGGTCTCGTCCGTGAGCTCATTAGGTCCCATCTGATTACCATAGTAAAATTACAAATGTAGATAAGGTGAAGTCTTTCAGAAAATTCAATATTCCACAATAAGGTAAAGTCTTTGAGAAAAGTACCATGGTGAAAGTTTTTCCGGATCCTGTTTGGCCGTATGCAAATATGCATACATTATAGCCATCAAGAACAGACCGGATCAGAGGTTGAGTGTCTGCAAACACCGCCTCTACATATAGAAAGTTAAACGTTTCTGTAAGAGGCGACATAAAATAACTAAAAACCAATAGTTTTCAAGGAAGATCATATATAGATACATATTGATCATGATGTCTATACAAAATTTATATGCATCTTGATCATATGTAAAAATGAAAGAATGATAAATAAATTTCAGAAATTGAATCACCTTGAGATGCTGAAGGGCCAAACACTTTGTTGAAGGTGAATGTTTTTTGACCTTCTTTTCCATACTTTGAAGGGGTTGCAATTGATAGAGTTGAATCCTCCAAGTGATCCACAGTAGTTAAGACACTTTTCTGTCCAGGTAAGAATGGCCTCACTCGACAGTAAACTCTTATGCTTCCTGTTATACATTCGTTAGACTTGATATTGCAGATCTTAGTAACTGAATCTACTAAATACAACTTGCAACTCCAAGCTTGGTAGTGGTAGCACTATGCAACTTGATATTTTACCTTTGAGGTCTTGAACCTGATTATAAAGTTTCCGGTTTTCTTCAAGAACCCTTTGGTATCCTGTAGCTGCATAAGTAAGTCCATGCAAATGCTTGCCTAAAACCATGAGGAATGATCATAAGATTAATTTCTTTGATAGCAATTGTAAAAGTACAATGGATCACTAGAAAAGCTATGAACCAGTGATTGCAATCACAATTAAACATCTCAAATTTGTTGTAGGAAATAATATCACCTAAGCTTGTAAACTCTTGCTGGTATTTCATCTGCAAGAGACTGAGACCTGCTTTTACAGCCTTTAGATCATGTTTCAGTTCCTGCCAACACATATACACTCATGTCTTGATAATCACCAAATACAAAGTCTTAAAAGAAACAAGATGCCATATATAACTATTTATGTTCAACTGAATTATATATACCTCAGTATGAGTTTGTTGTCTTTCGATTATCAGTTGTTGCTTCTCGGTCTTCTCTTTTGAAATTGCATAGAGCTCATAATCTTGGTTTTCCAATTCTTCAACATTACTATCTTGTGAAGCTTCCATGTTGTTGTTTACAATCTCTGTCACGTTTTCTTCTCCGTACTGCATAAATATGTAATCATTAAACCAGTTTGGCATATAACACATTATGATGATAGATATACAAATCCATGAAGATCGTAGTATGCTTATATGGATAACAAGATCACCAACTTCAAGGGTGGTACAATTACCGAAGCATCACTTAGCGTCTCCTCATTTCCTGAAATAGTTCTCCCAAGATCGCCACTGCCAAGCTTATCTCTGTTTCCCGCGCTCATCAGTAGCTAAATAATTGCATATTCAAGATAAAAAGTGTAAAAAAGGTATAATTCCTTGTAATCCAAGATACATGAGATCATTAGATCTAAGGGTGAATAACTAAAGTTACTTACCAATTCGTTCTGTGTTGCTAATCTACGTTCATATTCTACCATAACGCTTTTCAGCATATCTTCCACAATCTGGAAATAAACAAGAACGGCAGAGAGTATTATTCTAAAACCTGCATTTCAAAATAATATTGATCATTTGGTAAGTTAATACTTACTACTGGAATATCTTCTTGCTTCATATCAGAAAAAACAGCACGGACAATGGCATCTATTGAACTGGCAGTTCCCTAAAAAAAAAACTAAAAATGTAAGTTGAGAGCTTTAACTTTAATCAATACTAGCTAGGGAGGCATTGGTATAGCTAACTAACATCATTTTTGGTATTAGAATCAGATTGATCTAACAAAGGTTGTTCACTTGATGGAGTGCTAGAAGGGCTATTTGTGACAGCATCCACAGGTACTTCTGAGTCTTTGCGTTTGTATTGTTTTGCAATGCCAAACGTGGTTGGTTTTGAGTTCAGAATGTATCTCCATGTACCGCTTCCTCCGCTCTGTTTCCACTCACGATATGACTTTAGAGCCAAAACACACTCCACGATTCTTGCGGATTTACCTCCCTGAGAACAACACATCAAGCACAAAACAGAATGTGTGTCAATGTTAATTCAGCTTTGTCTAGGTAACCCCTCCGGCAAGGTAGGTCAAGCTGCCTTGAATAACTATGATGACCATTGATTCGAACCTAACCATTACCTTCTCAAAATCGGAGACTTCAAACGTTGGAATACCCATTTCCTCCACAAACACAAGAAAATTTCGAAGATTTTCAAAGTACTGAAACGCAGATAGAGCTGCACCGTCTTGATTAACAAGAGGATCATTTGGAGCTTCGACGACCTGAATCAAGACTGAAACAATCAGAACAAACGGTCCTAATAACAAAGGTATCGGCAACAAAAGAATCAATTTCTCAACCTCTTTTATAAAAATATTACACAAAATGGTTGTACTAATCATGCTTGCACAACTTTATACAAGCAGGCCTAAACGTTTCAAAAAAGTCTTTGAAAAAGTTGAGCATAAAATATTCTGTAATAAAGAAGAGGAAAACATAAGAGAAATTAGGTGAGAGACATTACTTTTGGGACAGCACCAGGTTTAACTCTGTTGAGGACATTGCAGAGTAAAATTCCACTTCTTAATGCAATTCTAAAATCTTCCTCTGAAGGATCTGCTGGCAAATCTCTTCCTCCAACTACACCAAGTGTGTTCCTTACCCACCTTGCTGCTTCATACCTTCTCAAGTCTGAAGGATCTACTGGCAAATCCCTTCCTCCAACTACACCAATTGTGATGATTAAAATAAGCACTTAAAAATATGAAATATGTTTCATGATGATCTAGGTAAACAAATATAAAGATCGTAACAACAAAATTTCAGAAAATCATTGGTGAAACAAGAAGCTCACGCGGTATATGGATTCAAAAAATGCGATGGATCATCCTAAAAAAATTATGTAATCCATCTATATTCCCTAATTCAATTATCAATTACAAACCCTAATCTCAAAAATGGACCAAAAGGACAAATAGAAAAAGAAAGAACAGAGGAATATTGACGAACGTACAAGTTTCATCGGCTTTTTTCAAGCTCGAAGAATCCACACCAACGCTAACTTGAATGTTTCGTTGTTTAAGAAAATCCTCCAGAATCGTCGCCAAACAAAGTTGTGAATCTTGTTGCTCCGTCGCCATTGACAAGAAACGATTCAATGCTCTTAGCTTGATCAACAAGAAACCTGGAAAATTCTCAAACCCCAAATCTCGACCACTAGAATCTCACAACCAAAATTTAGAATTCTTAACTCGAAACAGATTTTTCCAAAACCGAACAAAGAAAATCAAAGCTGTGTAGATAGATACAAGAATATTCACTTATATGTGGAACATTGCTCAGATTTATAAGGAAGAGAAAATATAATGAAAGAAATTGAGAGAGAACAAAAAAAATGTTTGACCCTCTCTTTGTTTTTTTTTTGTTTTTTTGTTGTTCTTTGTATGAAATTAAAACAACAGAAAAAGGAAACGAAGAAGAAGAGCGAGGCATGATTCAGAGGCCCCCGAGTCTCCTGGGTTTCTATAGATGGACAATTTCAATATTATAAATCATTTTCTGTTTATTATTCTTAATTGCTCCATTTTAATATGTACGAACTTCTATAGCTACGGAATTTATAACCCGTTTATGTAGTTTCCAACCATCCACTAGGTTTTATAATGGGAATAAATAAATTTGTACTATGTTTTAACAAAAATTCTTAGCGATTACAATTCCCAGTTGATCTAAACAGAATTTGTATCTCTTTGTACTAATAAGTAATACCATTGTCTTATTAAAATTTATGTTTAAATTTGAAAAGTTGCATGTGTAGCTAGTTATATACCAATAGAAATGTGCAATTCTATGCAGAGCTATTTTACTTCCCTTATAATAAATTAGAAAGTGAAAATAAATTCTGGGGATCTCTAAATTCTATGAAGAAATAAAGGCTTATAATGAAACTCTTGGTTGGACAACTACCTTGTATAACTATTTTTTCTTGCGTATGTAGAGGTGTTTTGAAAGCCAATATAAACATGATTCGATGGTTTTATAACCAGCTGAATAAAAGTCAGCTTGAAAATTTATTTTTAGTTTTCCTTCGAGATATATATAATTCAGTCAACAAGAAATAAGATATTTAGAAATACAAACGAAAAAAGTTTTGCTTTGATGATTGTAACCACATCTTTGAATGTGACCCTATTGATAATCCAATTCATTGAAAATTATATACTTCAATTTCTTGTAGACTTTTTTCAATAATATTAATTCTTTTTTTTTCGCTTTGTGATACATTCATGGAGTACATGATACCAACTCATTCAAAAATTGGTGAAGATATAATATTTTAATGGTGTATATAATACACACGATATTGGGAAAAAAACAGACACGTATTACCACGAAGTTATATGTTGCTATATATCGTATAATGCTTGGAAACTTGAGACTAATTAGTTTAGCACCAGTTGGTAACCTGATGTAGATTATTGTAAAATGATCTGTGATGCGTGTTGCGGGTCGTGAACGGAATGAGAAGAGGTAGACATTGTAATAGGTTAGTTTAGTTTGGTCACTTAATGTTGTGTATTGATTATGCCTGGAAAATGAAACCAATGGAACGTAACTAGACTCATTCAGAAATTAAACGAAATGAAACAGAAATTAAAGATAGTAAATAGACCTACTTAAGTTAATGTTTGTGCTTGTAATGATCGTAAAATTGAACATAACAAAAATACATAAAGATAGATTTAGCCAGGCCATATCCAAAATTCTTTTTTTTCCTCGTGGGACCTATGACCCAAGCAAAGTTGTTGGGCCTGTTCATAGCTAAGAAAAAGTTAGTTGGCCTTTCCTTAGGAATTTTTCAAAATTTGATAAATGAGAGGCTCGACACCTTACATAAACGTAAATATTTCGCTAATATTGCTCTATAGTAGACTAGTAGTGGCATCCATTTCTTTTTTCCTAGGAAATGAAGTTAGATTTTAGACGTTGACCAGATGAAATATAAACAGAGATCGTACTACACAAAAGCTCATTTTTTCCTTTTTGGGTTAGAGCGATAAATAAACATAAAAGAAAAGATTAGTATGGAGATACACAGATTCATGAAACGTATGGTTCACGTATTACTATTGTTACTAGCGATTCATGCGCATATCCAAGCCGTTGCTTCAATCACAAATACTTCTGTCTCAGCCGTCCATCTGAAACCTAATTCCATCTTAGGTAACAAAACGTGTTGTAAGATAGATTTCCCGGTTTGGCAGCGGGAGCTTCGAAGCAGCGGTGGTGGCGGTGGAGGAGGTCGTGGTGGTGGTGGAGGTGGCAGCAGTGGTCGAGGCGGCAACAGCGGTAAAGGGGGCAGTAGAGGATCTTCTAATAGCGGCGGCCGTGGCAGCAGTGGAAATGGTAATGGCGGTACCGGTGGTGGCCATTCTGTAGGAAGCGGGGGTGACTGCTTCAAACACCGTGGTCTCACCGGAACTACAATATTTCTCGTCTTCGTAAGCACTTTGATTCTTTATGCGTTGAAACAGTAATTACATGTTATTTTATTTCTGTTTCAAAGTTAAATACTCCATTGTATATACACTTTGATCATGTCTGTTGAACAATAAAAAAAATGTATCCTATGTGTTTGAATTAAATGTGGGTAGCTTTCCTCAGACGGCTCATAATAATAACTTGTGGAGGAAATAAACTCTCCTGGGTCCTGGCCATTAAGGTTTTGCCACGTGGTATTAAGCCTTTAATCTTAAAAAGTTTAACGTAATAAAAAACATCGCAACGACAAGTTCTAGGATCCGACGGTTCATATTGATCGAATGACGATGATGACTACCAATCACAAGGCTCCGCATCAATTTACCAGTCCCCATTACCCACGTGTTTTTTAATTTCTTTTTTTGTTTGCATATATATACACTAATGTTACAACATACAACTATATCTTCATCAACGAAACGAAACTTTGATTTTGGTTTTCTGTTCTGTTCTTCATCTCTCTCTGTCTCCCGATTCTGTTCTGGTGATTTTTTTGGTTGTTGTGTGGATTATAATCCGATATCAGGAAGAAGACGTCATGTTTTTATTCGATTGGTTCTATGGAATCTTGGCCTCGTTAGGGTTGTGCAAAAAAGAGGCGAAAATCTTGTTTTTAGGCCTCGACAATGCCGGAAAAACTACTTTGCTTCACATGCTCAAAGATGAGGTAGGCTTTATTACTTCTACGCTCTCTCTTCAACTAATATATGTATTACTGAGAAATTTTGTGATTCTTGTAATCGAAGATGCTTTAATATCGCTTTTGGTGTTGCAGAGATTAGTTCAGCACCAGCCAACACAGCATCCCACGTCTGAGGAACTTAGCATTGGCAAAATCAACTTCAAGGCCTTTGATTTGGGTGGCCATCAGATTGCTCGTAGGGTTTGGAAAGACTGCTATGCCAAGGTTCACATCCTAATCCTAACTAGATTACATGTTTTGTGTTTATTGATTTGCTTATGATGGAACCAAAATCAAATCTTTCTCTGTGTGTGTGTATAAACTATAAAGGTTGATGCTGTTGTCTACCTAGTGGATGCTTACGACAGGGATAGATTTGTGGAGTCGAAAAGAGAGCTAGACGCTCTTTTATCAGATGAAGCCTTAGCAAATGTTCCCTGTCTTATTCTTGGCAACAAGATTGATATACCTTATGCATCCTCAGAAGATGAGCTTAGGTATTACTTAGGTCTCACCAATTTCACTACCGGTAAAGGCATAGTGAATCTTGAAGACTCTGGTGTTCGTCCCCTTGAGGTCTTCATGTGCAGCATCGTCCGCAAAATGGGTTATGGCGAGGGTTTTAAATGGCTATCTCAGTATATCAAGTAGGAAACCAAGACAGCATTGGTGATTTGCTTCACGTTTTATGAATCAGACATCTCACTCTCTCTATTCTGGTTTTCTTTTAAGTTTTAATAGTAGTAAGTCGACTCCAAACTTCTTGTGCATTATACTATTGGCGTAGTTGTGTTTCTTTGTTGAAAGAAACCGAACAAAACAGATTTTTGTTCTAATCAATTCATTAGAAACTAATCAAACCTGGTGGCCGCATTTTCACCGAGCCAGAAAAATACAAATGTGCTTACAAATGAACTTGATTACCGTATTTAGCAATAAGTCTGGCCTCTATTGACAAAAACCAGCTACTTCTCAGACTGAAACATCGCAAATGGTGCTTTGGCCAGTAGACTTTCTAAGGCGGTTCTTTTTCATCAACGTTCGTACCTTCTCCACATCTTGCCATCTCCCTTCCTCTGCATACAAATTAGATAACAACACATAATTCCCCGAATTCCCTGGCTCAATCTTCACTAACTCCATTGCTGCAACTTCTGCTAGCTTTACATCTCCGTGGCTACGACAAGCACTGAGCAGCGACCCCCACATTGCCGCATTTGCGTTTACGGGCATATTTTTTAGAAACTTAAACGCCTCTGTGATTCTCCCACTTCTACTCATTAGATCTACCATGGCACCGTAATGCTCGGTTCTCGCCTCAAGTTTGAATCTTTCCATCATCAAACCAAACAATTCCTCTCCTCTCTCCACCTGACCTGTGTATGAGCAACATGCCAAAACCCCCAAAAATGTCGCTTCATTTGGAGCTACTTTCCCTTCCTCTATCATAGCATCAAACAAGTCTATCCCAAATTCTCCCTTTCCGTTTACGGCTGATCCCGATATCAATGTGTTCCATGAAACAACGTTTCTACGCTGCATTTTTCTAAATATAGCCGTTGCTGCCTCCAAGTCGCCGCTTTTGCAGTAGAAATCTACCAAAGCGTTTCCCACGGTGATGAAATCTTTAAACAAACCACTGGATTCTGCGGTAGAATGAATCCATTTTCCGGTATCCAACACTCCTAGAGATGCAGAAATTGGCAAGACTGTAACCACAGTCGCCTCATCAGGGTCAAAACCTTGATCAATCATTTCGCAGAAAAGCTCCAAAGCCTCACGATCTCTACCACATTTAGACAAGCTAGATATCATCGAATTCCACGACACAATGCTTCTTTCGCTCATCTGTTTGAACAAATGAAGACCTCTTTCAACGTCCCCGGAGTCACAGAACCCGCGAATCATAAGATTCCAGACGACAACGTTTCTCTCAGACATTTCGTCGAACACTTTCTGTGCATCACCCATTCTCCCACCGGAAGTATAAAGCTCCACCACCCCAATCCTAATTTTCCCAAGACGGTGGAACCCAGTTCTTATAAGCTCACCATGAACGCATTTCCCAAATCGCAAATCAGAAAGAGACGAACAGGATTTGAGCAAAGGCGCGTAAGTATACTCGTCAGCCCAAATTCCCCGGCTTTTCATGGAAGAGAAGAAAGATAAAGATTCTAGAGGCGGACCGACAAGCGAATAGCATTTGATCATGGCGTTGAAGACCAGAACGTTAGGGTTTTGGATATGAGAGAAGACGCGGTTGGCGTAATCAGAGTTGCTGAGGGATCCGCAGATAGAGATGAAGTGGGCGAGAAGGAGATTGGAACCATGAAGGAAGTGACGCAGAAGATGGGCGTGGATTTCGGGTAAACGGGTTCGAGTATTGTGGCCGTGGAGAAGACGCAGCAGCTTACGCTCGATTTCCATTAAACCTCCTCTGCTCCTCTCTACCACTCTCGCTCAATTATAGTTGTTTTGCGCCAATTTCAAACGCTATTGGTTTAAGAGTACCGGTTAAATATCGGTTTAATTTAACATGGTTAAGTACCATTTAGCTACCCTCGACCATCTGGATTTGCTTATGTTCAAGTAGTCCACTTCTAGTTATCCTGCGGTGGTAGTATTTAAATTTGATACTAGGATTCAAAATGTCGCAACTCAATTTTTTTATGATAGAAGTATAAAACAATATACTACATAGTCAGAATGAGTTACTATAAATAAATATAATTTTTTTGGAATTGTCAAAGCAAATAGTTGATACTAGAATTGTCATTGGTTGCTTCCTTACCATGGTAATAGTATCATTCTTCAGATGAGAATCAAGGGCTTCAACCGCCCCGGCTTCACTCACTTGGTCCTGCAGTCATGTGTAGATGACCTTGATTCGAAGGCAACCGTTTCAACATCTGCTTATAACCCAAATGCACACATCCAGTGGGAAAAGTTAACATGGAGTCAAATCTAGGCAAACAAAAGTACAAGTGAGAGAGGGAATCTTGTGTTAAAAGGTTTTGTTGAATCAAATAGTTAGACAAAAATTTATTGACACAACAAGTCCGTCAGGGTTGGCTAAGATGCTTAATTACCTCTTTTCATTACACCAATTCAATCTGCGTACAATCATAGTTTTACCATCAGTTTCTGGTTTAAAACTGCAAGATCATGAATAATTAAAGACCACCTGACATTTTCGACTTCACAAATTGGACAACGGAAAACTCCAGGAAAGAAACCAACAACTCTCTGTACCAAATTATGTAGAGGTTTAGTTTTGCCGTGACAGAGGAAATGGTTTATGATAGTTATTACTTGTTATATAACATGCTTTTGATCTTTGATGCAGAGAAAGTTTCTCATACCTGCTAGAGTTGCCTCAGTTTAGTCATACCGATAACTCATTGATCTTAGAAACCGTCTGATTGATTTTCAGGAAGGAAAAACAATCACCATTTCCTTTTTGTATAGCTGCTGAGTTCAAAGCAAACGAATACCAGAAAATTATATATGGAGGCTTTGGTACATTAGCTGTTGAGGTAATGTTTCCACAGTGTCTCTATTACTGTTACTAATCGATCATAGATATTTGCTGATAGCTGACAGTTCATTGCATGAAATTCAAACATTTGATAACCAAAGTGAAATTGATCAAAATTATTGGGTAATAATGAATGTTTACCCTTTTAAAATGCTCAACTTCTTTCTCCAGTTGTGATTCATCAGAGTTTTTGTTTACTTGATCTTGACAACCAACCTCTACCGGTTCCTGGTGTTGTCTTTTCAGCACCTGCAATCAAACAAACAATAATCATAGTAAAGTGAAGAGACAAAGATTTAAGACACTGATATTGAGATGGAAATATCCATTTTATCCCCAGCAAGGAAATTAACTAACAAGTTCGAAATTTTCACAAGATTTAAATAAATTGACTAAGAGGTGATCAGCATACCATTAATTTCATTGGAAGAACGAAATGAAGAATGCAGGGAATCTAGGTACAACGGGGTTGATTGTAGAGTTTGAAATGGTTATTATATGGGTTTGCTCAGTGTAGGAAGTAGAATGATTAAAAGATGTACTTACGAGTTTGAAGATCTCGGAAGATTCAATAAATTCAACTTCTTGGAGATCCATATTCTCATTCCGTTGAAGTGTAACTGATAATCGTGTAATCAAACACAAAATTATGAATTTTCGCTTTGCCTGCAACAGAAAACATAGAATCAAAACAACCACATCAACAAATTGATCCTGGTTTGCTAAGCTGATATATGACACACTACCTCCCCAGTGAAGCCCTTAAGAGGTGCACGATCAAGCTTGGGAAACTTTTTTCTTTGGTATCTCACAAGCATAGCTATAAGCTGAAAATAATATGATAGTAATCAGAAAAACAGTAAATTCCACAGCAGTAAAAAAAAAAATGTAAATTGAAGACAAGTTCCTCCTTATAGAGGATTAAGTACCCTACCTCGATTTCCTCAGCAGTGTAGCTGTGGAGATGATCCCCATTCTACGAAAGAAGAAACTATTAATAACAATGTGGACAAAACAAATACTGAAAACCTACAAAAATTTTCTAGTAGAAACATAGAGTACTCTTGGTGATAAGCTTTTGTGAGTTACTTTTCCAGATTATAAAGAGCTGTGCTTATTGAATGGTATGTTTGACAGCGTTAGATGAACTAACCTTGATGATATGATAAGATTGCTTATGATAACCCTTTTTCCCTGTGATGATTCCGATATTGTGCAAGAAACAAGCAGCTTCGAGATACTCAAGATCTTTATCGTCTAAGATAACCTTAAAATCATTGCACTTCCTCAAACCTAGATAGATCTCCTGGAAAATCACTGTACTATCAAACCTACTGAAACAAAATGACCATATCCAGTTGTGCAAAGCTTAAAATGAAATTTGAAACCATTAGGCACTAGCGCACACACACAAAAGAGATATATATATGACCAGAGGAATGCATATTTAAAAGGTATGACAAAAAGCTACAATCTTTATGAATATCTGCCAACCAATATTTCACAATTAAGTTGCTCGTGAAAAGGAATGTACCTTTGCAATCTTGGCACAGTGTATCGCATGAGTCATTCGCTTTTTACCACTGAAACGCGTGGCAAGCCTCATGACCGATCGCCATCTTGCATTAGCATTTAAATCATATGATCCATCAAAAGCTTTGGCCAGAGAATCAGCAATCACACCCTCTGCCAATGCATACTCTGAGACCTCCATGTCCTCTATGCCAAGAGCCTTGAATATTTCCTCCAACAATACAGCCCCAGCAACAATGAACTCTGATCTTCTCTTGAAAAATCCCTCCCTTCGAATCAGCTCTTCGTCTCCTTCACTGCATAGCTTTGCTACAACGCTGCTCAGCTCTCTTGTACCAAATCTCCAGTCCCTCTTATACCCTTCCAAATTGAAATCACACAAATCAGCTCCATAGCCACTGAAAACTGCATTCTCAATAGCTCGTATAGTTCCAGAAGATCCCACAACAACCTCAAAACCATCTGATTCATTCAATTTTTCTGCTAACCTAGACTCATCAATCGCATGACGAATATAGTCTCTCATTTCCTTCAATCCAATACCATTTTTCATAAACATCTGCGTCAAATTCACGTGACCTAGCTTTAAAGAAACAGCAAGCTTGACATCACCACACTTACCAACCACAAATTCAGTAGAACCACCTCCAATATCAACACACAACACTGATTTCTCAAACACAGGTAAAAACTGAAGCACGCCTAAATAAACTAACCTGGCTTCCTCTTCACCAGAAAGCACATCGACCTTAAGCCCAACATCCTCAAAAACCGCATCCACGAACTCTTCCTGATTCTCGGCTCGCCGTAAGGCTTCCGTTGCAACGCATCGGATCCTATCACCAGAGACGTGGTGCGAGAGAATTAAACTTTTGAATTTCCGTAGAGATTGAAGCGCGCGAGCCTGAGATTGAGACGAAATTGAGGTTGGAGATTCACGAGACAACACCACTGGCTCTTTGAGTCTCTCGATTGGAACGAAAGATCTACCGGAAGGCTCAGCTTGGACTATTAGAAGCTTGAAAGAATTTGTTCCCAAATCAATGGAGGTGAAGACCTCCGATGATATAGGATTCGATAGCAGATTGGAGTTCATCTTCGATCGAATCACAACTAATTAACAATGATCTTCACAACAATTTCAGCGTCAAAGCTGATTAATTTGTGAGACTATAATGAGTTGTGAACTAGCACAAATTAACCAAACAATTAGTGATTAATAAAGTCAACTAAAAAGTCAATACTTTGATAGAACAAAAGATAATTGCTTGGAATTAATATTATAACCCTTGGATTTAACTTGAAATTTTACAATCTTATGGTTCTAATCAAAACACAAGAGTAACCAGAATACTTAGATCTAAGCTCGTTCTCCTCTGATTCTTCTCGCGAGCTGGATGTCCTTGGGCATGATCGTGACCCTCTTGGCGTGAATGGCGCAGAGATTGGTGTCTTCGAAGAGTCCGACGAGGTAAGCTTCAGCAGCTTCCTGAAGAGCGGCGACGGCACTGCTCTGGAAACGAAGATCGGTTTTGAAGTCCTGAGCGATCTCTCTGACAAGCCTCTGGAAAGGGAGTTTACGGATAAGAAGCTCAGTGCTCTTCTGGTACTTCCTGATTTCTCTTAAAGCAACAGTTCCGGGTCTGAATCTGTGTGGCTTCTTCACTCCTCCGGTGGCCGGAGCAGATTTCCTCGCCGCTTTTGTCGCCAGCTGCTTCCTTGGAGCCTTTCCTCCGGTTGATTTCCTAGCCGTCTGCTTGGTACGAGCCATGAAGTAAAATGTTATTAAGAAACTGTTTGATTTTAATTTGAAGATGAGAGAAAGTTGAGATCTGGATAGTTTGTTTCGATTGAGGAAGGGGATATTTATCGTCTGGAAATTACAAGAAGTGGGAGGGAAAATATTTCGCTTTTCTTTTTCAGCGGGATTAGATCTGGATCGTTCATTGGTTTTTAATCAACGGATATAAGAGGTTTCTATCACGATCCGCGTGAAATCACAGCAACCGTAGATTAATACAATTCTACGGACAGATTTCATTCTTTTCTAACACTGATCCGCGTGAAGGTACGAAGACCAATAGAAATAAAAGAAATAATCTAAATATATTATCTTTACCAAAAAACCAAGCCCATTACTTAATAGGGCCTGCGTAATTGTTTTTCTTTTTTTGGTTCTCAATCAGCTTTTTCTGGGCTTAAATACCATCTCAATATGCTAGGACGCTGTTTTGTATAAAGATTGTGACTTCATCTTTTGAGAATGACATCATGAATTAAAATATTGCTGTCTAAGGTTAAGGTAAAACAAAGATTGCACTGCATTCGTTCTCTAGCGTTCTAAGCATCTGTGGTTGGGGTACAATTATCTCTATATAATTTTTGTTATCTCAACATCTGTCTTCACAATGGAAGTGAACCCAGTATAAGTGTATAGACAATGTGGAAATTGTTTGGAAAGTGAAAGACATTCTACATTACTACTACTCTAGTATCAATCAACTTGCAGGGACGTTGGACTGTTGGATTATGGACTTGGTGGTCTGTATTGACTGACAAGAGACTAACAACAAATTCTCAAAGGGTGGGGAGCAGTGAACGAATACACCAGAATCCGATTTTGGCGGACATTGGCTTAGCAGAGAAACAAGAGTAGAGAAAGAGAAGCAACTGCAAAACTTCTTCATGGTTTTTTAAAGTCTAAAATGAGCATCTGACAGACATTGTATCCCCCTTTTAGTTTTGCTAAAACTTGTTTCTATCTCCGACAAACTAGATGCTAAAATACTTCAAAAGAAAACGATAAAACAATAAAGAGACTGAAAACTTTGGTCTTCAAATCTTCAACCTTTCACCTATAGCTCATCCTGCAAAACCAAATCACGCAGTTTTAACCACAACTCAAGGAAAACAACAAAATTATGGATGAGTGAAATTTCTCCAAGTGATATTGTGGTAGCATACATGAGCGGTGGCGTCTTTCTCAGAGGTTTCCTCGCTATCTACTGATTTGGTCTCCTCGGCCTTAGATTCAGAATCGGAATCATCTCCTCCTTCATCATCCTCTGGTTCGTCTTCAGCCTGGAATTTATATCACATATAATATTAGGACCTTGACAGAAACAAACAAGACTCTAAAAAATTTGATCCTTCACAAGTGCTTACATCAGATTCCGCAGGTGCGTCCTTGGATTCCTGTATCAACACAGAAAAAGGAGAATGCCGTCTTAGATTATCTATTCCCAACTTGGTTACAACAATTACATAATTGGCAGTAGAAACTCCACAAAAGTCCAAACTACTTGTTTTAGAGAGATTCAAATGAATTAAGCTAAATAATTAGGAGAGATATTTACCTCTTCCTCATTCTTCTTCTCAGCCTCATCGAAAGCTGCTTTCTCCGCCTGCAATGTGATATTAGATTGGATATTCTGATCAGTAACCAGAAACAAAAAAAAAAAAACTGTGTTATGAAATTGGGTATTTTAAACACCTACATCCTTGAGCTTTCCCCATGTTTCATCTGCCAACTTCTTGGCATAGTCTGGGTCATCGCAGATCAAGACATTGTCGAACAATGATCCTGATTTCACCTGGAAGAGTAACATGTATTAGATGAGAGTCATGGGAATAAAGCATATCTTCGAAGGTCATTCAAAGTGACAAAGATTTATTTACCTGCCACAATTCGAGTCCAACATATTTCAGCTTGGGGAAGACGTAGAGCTCTGGGTCATCCTTGAAGTCTGCGGTAATCAGTTTATTTTAGGCACACTAATTGTTTATTATTATGTCTAAGAGAGCTAAATTTTCATGTAAGTTAATGCAAGCATAAAAAACAAAAAGTTGCGAGTTCTACAGTTACATCCAAATGAACATGATATAAAAGTGTAAATAAAGGTGAACAAAAGATATAGATTACTAAATGTGTCAAACTGGTGTGACCATGGATTTAATGATAGAGAAGATAAAAGAAAAACCAGGTTAGTTACAAACATGTTTCTATTTAATAGGTTAAACCACTAAACATAGAGACGCCAATAAACCTTTTGGAAGTAAAGGATTACTTCAGCATTTGAGTTTAAATGAACCCTTAGGCCTTAGACTTAGATAGTCCTTCTACTTAGTCAAGAGAAATCTAACTGGAGAAGATTTAGGCATACCAGAAACGACCATCAAACAACAAAGAACAGAAGTTGAACCACAAATTACATGCAACATGGATAATATGGCCACAGAGAGTAGTAATGTACCAGGGTTGTCAATCAATGGAGCCTCCCACTTGCCCTTGTAGTTGGGGTTCTTGATTTGCTACAAAAATATTTGACAGCCTTGAGAGGAAGAAAAACGTTGACCAGGATATAGATACTTTTTGGAATAGAAATTGACAAACCTTAGGCTTCCATTCACCCATGTACTCAGGGTTGGGGATTGTTGGGGCAGTCCACTCACCATCTTCTTCATCATCCCAGTCCTCAGGCTAAGAGAAAGGACAACGAAAAATCAGCAAATACGGAACACAGCAAGAGATTTTAGATTTTACATCAATTATAGACAAGTATGAACCTTCTTTGAGTCGGTGTCTGGGATCTCCTTAGGGATATCATCGTAACCGTCAGGTTTCTTGTCTTCAGGGTCAGAAATGTATTCTTGTTCGTCCCAGTCCTCAGGCTGTACAAATAAATAAAAGGATCAATTTGTATGATGGATGGTATCTCAGGTATAATCAACCAAGTTCATCAGAGAGCTTTGGTATGGTTTGTGGTTAGTTCTAGTTTGCTCCAAAATTGAGTATAAGTGGTTGGTTCTCAGTTTAGCCTGGTTGTTCATAAGAAATAGAATACCTTCTTGGCGCTGGGGTCCTTGATCTTCTTGGGTGGGAGAAGATCCCAGTCAGAGTAAAGGCTACCAGTTTGTTTCTCAACATTGTCGATGAGAATGCTGTAAGTAGCATCTGGGCGGAGGATAAATGTGTACACATGGGTGAGCTGGTCAGTTTCACATGGAACATCTTTCTTGATCAGGTGGTTGGCTTCATTATAGGTAAGGATAGCATGCACTTTCTTTGTGCTGTAGCCACAGATATCAGGACCAAACATGATACTGCAGGTAAAAAAGCAGATGGGTTGTTATTTTTAAACATTGATGTTAATTGATAATAGGTTGAGATGATAAGAGTGAGATGAGATAGGATTTGTACCTGTATGGTGTGTCTCCACCAAATTTCTTTTGGTCAACATCACCACTTAGTAGCTTCATGTAGCCACCACCGCAGTCAAGCTTTTGCTCGTGCTTGACTGAGAATTGGAAGACTAAGGTCTTGTCCTTGTTACTGAATTCAGGGAACTCAGCTGAAATGGCGTAGAATCTGTAGTCTTCACTGGTCTGGATACCTGCCAGACAATGGCAATTGCAACAACGCATTAGCACAAGCTTGTAAAACAATAAATAATGATTCTGTGATTAGCTCTGAAGGCTGAATCATACCTTTATCGTTAGCGTCACCAGACCAATTTCCCGCAGTGTGCTTCCACTCCCCAGCAGTGTTATCATCCTTCTTCCACTCAGATTTAACCCATCTGTTCTCCCAGCCATCTTTAGAAATGGAAATAACAAAGATAACAAATCAAGACAGACATCAGACAAGAAGAATCACAAGATTATATACTAAGTTAAGAACAACAAGACAATCCAACACAAGAAACACGAATTGAACAAACCATATAATATTTTTTAGTATTTCAAATCAGAAAAGTCGACTAAACAAACTCAAGAGCGGGCTTCACTGAACATATTCATCATTGAAATTAGTAAACTAGTGTCGAACCAGAAAGGAATCATATGCTAACTATCATCTCAGAATTTTCATCATCGTTAAAAACTTGATCTCCCAAACATCTACACGAAAAGTATTAATCACCAAAAGTTGGAGGTCATTTCCTGGGATCTCCAATTATAATTTAGAAATCAAAAACCCCAGACAAACCAAAATCAACAAATTCATAGATCCATAATAATCCTGATCCAACATTTGAGAACAAACTATCAGATGAAAACGAGGATATCGTAGCATGGATCTTAAACTCGTAGCATAAATCACATTAAAACTCAAATTGAAGAAATAGATCGCAAGCCAGAACACAAACAGACGCATCATCAGGAAGATAGAGTATAGAGATAGAGATGTAGAAATTAGATACCATCAAAGCGCTCCTCGAAAATAACTGCGGCGGAGGCGATCGCAACAAGACCGATAAGAATTAGAGAGACGAGGCTAGGAATCATTTTCGCCATTGCTAAAAAAAACTCAGATCGGAGCTTCCCCGAGATCAGATGATGAAGATGTACAAGACCTGGAGCTTATATATACCGCGAGGAGAGGAGCTAGCAAGTGAGCTTTGCTCTCATGGATTTTATTTTAGGCTACGTCGTGTAAATCTGCAGCCACGTAATCCAATAGGTAACCGACACGTCAGATACATTTGTCATTGAGAATGACATGTCGTTATAGTATTGGATAAAACGGGAGAAAGAAGGCTGTGCATAATTAGCCTTAAGCAAAAGATTTGACACGTGTAAAGATATTAGCGGTTGGTGCGGTGATATAAACAAAAAACAAGTGTGCTTCTCGTGGAGAGTAGAGTAAACAAAAGAAGCAGATCTCTCGGGTGTTTTAGTAAATATATAGCTTGGTTTGTTGGATTAAACGTGATCTCAGCCGTTAGATTCCAACTGAATTTTTAAATCTACAAAAATTCTAAAAGCGTGGGCCGAGAGGAAGATTGATGTGTGTATTTTGGGCCGATAAAATTTTAAATTATAAATCTTTTTGTGTTGATGGTTTTTTTGTGTGAAGAAGATTAGCGTAAAAGCTACTCAAAATCTGACTTGGATTCAAATTTGATAATGACACCCATTGAAGCAAAGTTTTTTCAAAAAATGAACTATTTTTATGCATGTTCTTGTTACTCATTGATCCATTTAGTCTTTTTTAATCTCTTTGAATGATTTGAGCTCCATTGTATTTTACACATCTTTGTCACTGTAATCTCAGCTAACTGAGACTTCATTAGAGAGCTCACCAAACTTTAGGAGTTTATGATCAAAACTCATTGAAGATTGGGAGTTTAGGATTTAGGGTTTAGGAAAAGGGGATGCAAGAAACAGATCATCCTCACAGATTCGGTGCTGACCCATCTTCAGGAGAATCCAAGCGCAGCACAGAAACACATGCAACCCCCAGTGGTCTATGAACAAGATTTCATAAGCTTGGGTCTTCAGAAGAGGAATCATCAAAAACCCTTGTTGCAGATTCTCATCGCTTTTTCTTTTATTATCTATCAAACTTGCACCCAGCAATGCTCTCATGTTTTCCTTTTTTCTTGTGAAGTTATTATGACAATGAATTATGAACTTGGTCTTCTTGATTAGGTTTGCGTTTCTTTATAATCCAATAAAACCATTCAGAATAGAAAACACCTTTTGGGAGTTTATGATCAAAACATTGAGGATCAGAACAGAGCTCCCAAAAATTCTGAAGTTTATCATCAAAACAATAAAGATTGGAGTCATAAATATATACATGCTCCGCTATGTTACTTGTGAATGTCCTGGAAGTTTAGCTACTCCTCTAACATCCATCTGTTTCCGAAATCTCTGCGCATCTAAAAATCTTCCAGTACCACAAAAGATGTTGGACATAAGCACATAGTCTCCTCCATGGCTTCTCTCTAGCTCCATTAGCTTTCTAGTAACCCTCTCAGCCAATTCAGCATCATCATAAACGCTACAAGCTCCAAGCAGCATTCTCCAAACCACAGCTTTTTCTTCTATTGGAATCTCCAAAGCAATCTTCTCTGCTTCTTCTAATCTTCCTTTTCTTCTCAACATATCTACTAGACATCCATAGTGCTTCACATCCGGCGTGATCTTGTACTCGTTTACCATCGTGTTGAAAAACTCTAGAAACTCTTCTTCTGCTAAACCTCCATGGCTGCAAGCGTTCAAAACACTGATCATGGTCACTCTGTTCGGCTTCAATCCTAATCTTTCCATGTCTTTAAACATACTGACCGCTTCTTTTCCCATTCCGTGAATTGCAAACGCCGAGATCATCGTTGTCCACGATACAAGATTCTTCCTTCCGTTTGGAATCTCTATGAAAAACTTGAACGCGCTTTGAATACACCCACATTTTGCATAAGCGTCGATGAGAGAGTTAGTCACACGGATATCACATGGAACAAACCCTCTTTTCCCAACATAAGCATGAACTGATCCGCACATCTTTAAGTCTCCCAAGTTCCAAACAGCTGGGAGAATGGCGAGAATGGTTATCTCGTTGGGCTTTATTGCGTCGCAAGCAACCATTCTTGAAAACAAGAGTATAGCTTCCTTGGGTTTATCTACTCGTGCATACCCATCAATGATAGTGGTCCAAGACACTACCGTCCGATTCGGCATCTTCTCCAAAAAGCAAAGAGCTTTTTCGAAATCTCCCAAATTAGTAAGGCCAGTGATCATCACATTCCAAGTTACCGGATTTCTCTCAGGCATTTCATCAAACACTTTGTGAGCATCAATCATGTTTCCACCAACAAGATACATACCAACCAAAGCTGTCTGCACGTAGACATGAGATTCAAAACCCAGTTTTAGAGTCAACCCGTGGAGTCCAATTCCCAGTAGTAAAGATGGGAACCGCGGATTCGAACTCGCTTTCAGGAGAAAGAGGTAAGTGAAACTATCAAAAGGAGGCAGACTCTTATTGTGATCAGACAAGAAATGGAGTCGTTGGAGTTGGTCGTAGAGGAAGTAAGCATGAAGAGGGGTTTCGCCAAGAGAATAGCATCGAAGCAGAGGATTGAATAGAAAAAGTTTCCCAGAGTTTTGCTTCTGATGAAGGAGAAGAAACCCAGAAGTGGTGAAGTGTGAATGGAGCTGGTGGATGATTTTAAGGTTTGATTCATATTTTTGCATAAGAGATTGAAAGTGTTGAATCGAGAAGATGTTACCATCAGAAACCAAAGTCGAATAACAACTTGAATGTTTGATTATGGTGTAAGAGCGTAGAGAGGTGATTCTACGTGAAGAGAACAAGAACATAGTTTGTTTGAACACAAATCTAGCAAGAATTGATTTCAACTGCTCATTGATATAATTAGGCAGCGATATATTTTATTGACTTTAAACTGAGAGTCAAAGAGTTACATGATGATACACAAAAAGAATTTGCACCTACTCTTCAAAAACCGTTGATGTTATATATATCATCATCATTCGTTTGGCTTGGCTGCTCCAGGAGTCCTGCCAAACTGGATTATCATTGGTTTGCCTTTGAACACAAAACCATTTACAAGATTCTGCAAAATCACAAAGAACATATCAGTCACACTTTTTTCTTATTACCTTCAGCTCAGGCACAACACGAATACTTGTCAATGATAATTTCTTCCACAGTATTCAGACATTTATGCAGAACAAGAAGTTGTTGTTGTTGTTTAAAGGATGCTAACCAGAGCACGATGTGCGACTTCAACAGACGGAAATGTCAAAAAAGCTTGCCCTCTCATCCTTCCTTCCTGTAATATTATTTCATTCACTCATTCCATCAAAGATTGATAATAATCAAAGGGAAGTTTAAGGTTACAGATGCATCACCTGCATTAGCCTCACACCAAGACTTGATTTAGCTACTTCGCTGCTTTCAAACTGTGACCCTACATGAATGCTAATATTTAGCTATGAATTGACTTCCCCAAAGGTAAGGTGTAAGCAGGTAACAACTTGTAAATTAACGACTCTAGATTGTACAAGATTGTGATTTTGACTAGCAGAGCTAATTCTTACCAAATATGTAATAGAAATCATCGATAACAACATCTTTGGCAAGGTTTTTGATATACAGTACAACCGACGGATTCCCAGCTGTGTAGTTCTGCACACAATAGAAGACAAAAAAGCATTTTCTCTCAGTGAATATGGTTTTCAGAGATGACTCTACTCTCTACATTTGGAATTATAACATGAAGTAGGAGAAGATGCAATATTATGCAGTAAATATCTTTTCATGCATAGAGAATCCCTAGTAACAAGCATGCATAGCCATGAGCCAAGGTACATTTTCCATACCCAAAGAAAAGGCTGGAATTGATAATCAGGCTCACATAGTCACATCGTTCATTAGAAAAGTTCTACTCAATACAAACATAAGTATTATGTAACTTAATCCTAGTTTCCATACCTTGAACATAGGGAGTGAAAGAATATCCTGTGGAGGTAACCTTCCTTTCTCCAATTCCTCTAAACTTGCAAAGGGTTTCAAATTTGAATCTTTTTCTTTGGGCTCGTCTGCAGGGTCTTCATTCTCACTTTCCTCTTTATATTCGTCTTGAGTAACTTTAGAGGTGATCTTGATCTATCGACATATAGATCTTAAAAATATCAGCACAAGTACGCAGCATATTGTTATTGAAAGGTAATTATGGACCTGCATAACGTGTTTATTCTTTCTTATTCGAGGGATCTCTTTTGGGGTCAAAGACGAAGGTTTCACTCCAACAGTCTCATGTGGCACATCCTTGTCCATACCAAGACCAACAAGAAATCCATGTCTAGCACGCTTCCTTCCTGATTTTGACGTACCTATATCCTAAACGTAATACCATCACAATTCTTACCCAAGTACTCAATATCAAAGAATATAAAGAGTAGAGAAAATAAGAATAAATTCTAAGCATTTATATGTGTCGATTATCACATAGGTAGTTTACTAAGTTAAAAGAGAACAAAGCAAGATGACAACTACGAAATGTAATTCTAAACAAACATAAGGAGCTCAGCATGAAGCCATTTTACTATTATCATAAAATGCAGAAATGGCATGACGAGTCATACCTCATCAGATTCCATCTCTGACTCGCTACTAGATTGATGCTCCAAGTCAGTTTGTTGGGGGCCTGCTTTAGGTAGAGGTGGTGTGGGCAGGGCCAGGCGAAAAGGAGGTGGAAGATTCATTTTGTTCATCAGATGCAGCACCTATGATCAAAAGGTCTAAAACTACATTTCTAGTTTTTTTCTGCACTCCATGATAGTTGATATCTACAGATTATAAATGAAAAAAAAAAAAAAAAAAAAAAA
>Ga0041059_1000238_pt1 | contig 37174 bp, 22 predicted proteins | sample AraColnosormetaG_FD_56232 | JGI IMG/M metagenome (GOLD analysis project Ga0041059, IMG submission 56232) | Arabidopsis roots microbial communities from North Carolina, USA - Col MF nosort | ecosystem: Host-associated > Plants > Roots > Unclassified | place: USA: North Carolina | collected...
TATTATAAAATTTTAAATAATTAATTGTATAAATAATAATTTTCTTTTATTTTGTATGTCTTTTTCTTAAATTAAATTATTTAATTGATTTTCTCATACTCGTAGATATTTTCCCCTAATATTTATAATTTTAAGTTAAAATATGATTAAATAATTGTATAGTGGATTAGCTAATAGTTTTCGTAGGTTGTTCTTTTTTCTATATAAGATATTAAAAATGGTGAGAAGTACTTGAGATCTAGCATCAAATTCTTGGACTCAAATCGTCTAGCATTTTGTCCTATTTTTTTTGGTTTAAGGTTAACACAAATGAAAAAAAATTATAAAAATAATGTTTACTGAGAAAATATTTTGTTAGAAATCTAAATGCAAAATGCAAAAACAAATTGTTGATTTATGGAGCTTAGTATCAAATAGGAATTTTATCTTCTTGCCTATTAAAAAATCAACCTAAATTTTACATTTAAATACTTTTAAATTACGAAATATAAATTGAAAGTCCGCACGTAGTGCGGGTACTCATCTAGTTAGTCCAAAAAGTTACTCTCGGTTAATAAATCATTCTAATCAAGCACATGTCAAAACTATATACTGCTGCCAATAAGCATCTGAAGATAAAATGGTAAGAGAAGAGAAAGATAAAGTCCAATAAGCATCAAGAAACTATTTGCCATTCCAAGACTCTCTAGCTCAAGCCAAGTTTTCGTTCTCTCGATGAATTGACGAATATAAAAAGATATAATGTTATCTTTGTTAGTGTTAACTCTATGCTACTTCTTCGTTTGTGATGATTTTGATTTTATCCCCTAACTTGTAAGAGAAACATATGTTTGGTATTTTGTCAAGAATTAATGTTAATGCTTTCCTCCTCTGTTGTCTTGCAGCGTCGTTTGATATTAGTACAGAGACTTGGAGTAGGAAAAATAATAGGTACAGTAACAAAGAAATTCCAAGAGGTTTAGTTCCCGGAACTGCTAACTCTGGAAGAGCTCGAGCATATGGGAATTGGTGAGTTTGGTTCTGTTGGTGATCTCTTTTTTCTTCTTCTTCTTATCCTTTGGTTTATTCGATACGCCATGGAGCTGTTCAGCAGCTCTCCTCTCTGCAATGTTTGTGGCTGGCTTCAAACCAATCTTCAGCAACTCCTTCTCCACCTCAAGCATGTCGCTCGGGATGATGTCACGGAATAGAGCTTTAAGCTCGTCATCAATCTTCGGATACTCCATATTATTTCGATACACAGTGCCCTCTTTTGAATCAGTGTTTGATAGCAACCAGAAGATTTCTCCTGAAGATTTTAGAGACTGCACAACACAAGACAATCTTGAAACACAAAACACATAACGACATTGTATATATCTCCAGAAAAAATACAATGAATACCTTCAAATCTTCCATTACATTCGGGTAAGCATCTTTGAGATCAGACACATCAATCACCTTATCTGATTTATTCACAAACGAAAGAAGTTGCTTCTTGTCCTTGATATTGTGCGTAGCCTGTGACGTAAAGGCAGAGAAAATGAGAAACAAATTCACCATGAAATGAAATGTTTAGGAATTACCTTATAAGAGAACCTTCTTCCGTCATAATGCACTTTAGGATTCTTCCTCAAACTATCAAAAACAGCCTTGTTGTTATGCATATCAACGTAACAAGCTTCATTTATTTGCTCTGCCGTATAAGCTAGCCTTGTCTACAAGACAAATCAACTTCATTATATAAATTAAGCTCATATGAAGAAGAAACTAGAAAGAGAGGGGACACAAACCTTAAACAAAAGATCAATGACAATCTTCATTTGAGCTCCAACAGCACTGTTTCTTATGTTGGTAATGTGCTGAAGTTGCTTTGTGTTTTCTGAAAACTTGCCACGAAATACATTAGGCTTCTGACTGGTTGTTGCTGCAGGCACGTATGATCTCGAAAGGGCCGTTCTTGAAGAAGAAATGCTCGAAAGCGTAGATTGGCATTTCTCTTGCTGTTTATTGAACTTATCAAGCTGCTCCCGCAAAGCCATCTCAACTGTACTGAGAAGATGTAGTCCTAACCTTCAATATTCTGAATGCATATAGACAAGAAAAATCTCATCTGAATCCAAACCCCAATGAAGTGATATGATTTGTATAAACGAAATCGGAATCAAATCTTTTGATCAATAGAAAAAAAACGATCCCACTTCAAAGCTCATACACGACATCATCAATTTTCAGAAGATTGATCATGGGACACAAAATAGAGTAATAGAAAAGGCCGATTCCTCAAAATTAGGGTTTCCAGACGGATCTAGGGTTTCGCAACCTAAACACTGCAGTAGATTTCTCCGATCTTAGAACGAAGACTGCAACTAGGGTTTATCAATCGACAAAGATCGAAGAACACACTTTATTTCTTACTCTATCGACGAGAGGATATGGGTGTGGTTTAGGGTTTCGACGTCGGGAACTGATGAATTCTTCTTTGCCCAGACCTTCGGATTAAAGATGAATATAAATAAAACTGAACGTAAAAGAAAACTTGTCCTACAAGAAGAAAGAAATATTCTAGTGGGCCGTGGAAGTCGGTTGGATTGAGGTTGACTAAAAACCACGTGGCTTGAAACATACAATTTCATTCACGGTTAACTTTGTCTTTTTCCGTAGTGGTTATTACATAACCTACATTAAACCGATGCGTTTCGTATCAATTCACCGAAGAAATCAAAACTGTTAGAGCAACTCCAATGTCGAACACGTGTACGTTCACCCACACGTGTCAGATACTTAGGTTGCCAGCTTATCTTGCTGTTGGATCTATATGCTGCAACGTATTAATATAAACCGACCTCGAAAATAAAAGAGAGAAGAGAAAAGGATCTCAATCCAATTGAATCATAGCAAATTAAGTTTCGCATTCGAAGTTTTTCTTGATTTGATAAAAATGGCGGCCATGCAACTAACAAGAACCGCTCTAGTTGGTCTCTCAAAGGCTTTCCCTGGAATCAAAGCTCCGGCTACTCTCGCTGCTTCTTCCCGGAAAGTCTCTCGCATCTGCTTCGCCACCTCCGTTAGCCAAAACGAGGTCACGATTTTTAGATATTCATATGATTATAGAACAAGAGTAATTTTGTTTTAGTTCTCATGTATTTGATCATGTGAGAGTTTTGATTCAAGTAAGTCACATAAGACGTAAACAAAGTAGCAAATAACGTTTTTAATGTCCATTTTAACGAGACGGTCCTGGATTTAAGATATCGATACATTTTTTGCATAGTACTCGTAGCGGTTGTGGTGTATCCTAGCTAGACAAGATTTTGGTCCGGTTTATTGAGATATATGTAGGTGTTCCTTTGGTTAACATGTTGGTCAAACTATTAACCCTAGTTTGTACCTTGTTATGTTTATTTTCAGGGAAGAGATCCTCTAGATAACGCTAGAGACTCGAGGGCTGATTCAGCTTACGGATCGAAGAAATGGAGGGAGGACACCGGAGAATACTATGCCCAAGCGGCTAAAGACAAGGCTAACGAAGGAGCAAGCAAAGCTGCAGATAAAGCCTACGAGACAAAAGAGCAAGCAAAGGATAAAGCCTACGAAACTAAAGAGAAAGCAAAGGATACAGCCTACAATGCAAAAGAGAAGGCTAAGGATTATGCTGAACGGACTAAAGATAAGGTGAACGAAGGGGCGTATAAGGCAGCGGATAAAGCGGAAGATACAAAAGAAAAAGCAAAGGATTACGCAGAGGATACAATGGACAATGCAAAAGAGAAAGCTCGACATGCAAAAGAGAAGGTGAAAGAGTATGGAGAAGATACTAAGGAGAAGGCAGAAGGGTTTAAGGAGACTGTGAAAGGTAAAGCTGAGGAACTTGGAGAGAAGACCAAGGAGACGGTGAAAGGAGCTTGGGAGAGTACTAAAAACGCTGCCCAAACCGTCACTGAAGCTGTGGTAGGGCCTGAAGAGGATGCGGAGAAGGCACGAGCTGATATGAATAAAGGCGTGGAAGATCACAGGAAGAAAAAAGCAGAGAAAGATCAAAAAGAGGACGATTTCATAACATTTAACTGATGAGGAAAGATACATATGCGTTCTGAAGTGTTATTGCTTTTTATGTATTGCTCTGTTTCCTGTTTATTCTCTGTTTTAAAACTACGTTTGATCACATGTATGTGACAGTGTGAGATGCATTAGTATATAAATAAGGTAAATCTAAGGTTATTTCTAAAATTAATATGATTCTATTTCTTTTCGTCGATCTCAATTTCGATCGAGCATTGAAGATTTGATGTTCGAAGGTCATAAAGTTAATTTGAGTAGTGTTTTGTTCAGGTACACAATTAATGTCCCTAAGTTAATTATCTAGGTTGTTTTCTGATTTTTTTTAATTGTTATTCATTCTATAAACTTCTTGTATACTTGAATTTGTTATCATTGTGATACTGAGGCATTTCTTATTTAACCATTCTGTTCTCACAAATTGAATCCATCAACACAGCTTTCCATTGCCGTGTGCTTACTGTCAACACGGTTTTTCTGTTGCCATGTCCTTTTGTTGTTTCAAAGACTCGATTTTGAAGATTTTATAGCTTGCGTGATTGATAGATCAGGAGGGTTTTCTCTTTGCTATGTCTATTCTCATCTGTCTTTGTTGAGGTTTTTCTTTCGGCTCCAATGTATTTTCATGCAATATTGTGTGGTTTTCACCTCTGAATAGATGTTTTTGCACAAGAATGTCTTTTGTAATTTTCTGTATCAATATCAGATGGCAAAAAAAATTGTATAATCTTAATTAAATGTGGAAAATTTCTAAGAAAGATTTCTAATTTTTTTTCTGATACGCCAATAAAACATCCTCATTAGACAATTTTTAAAAGATGTCTTTAATATTAATTAGTAATAAAGTTAAAAGACATTCTTCTTTTTTGTGTCTCAAGACTCAAATGTCTTTTCAAACACACAAATCTAAAACTAAAGACACCCATTATTTTATTTTTTTATTGGTATTAGTTTTATATTTAGAGACACTCACAAATAAATGACCAATGTGTGTTCTCTAAGAACTAGGTGTGAATGTCTCACATACATATTTTTTTCTCAAAACAAATCTCTAGCTGCTTGTTGTCTTGATTTTGGGTATTGTTGTATACTGTAATCTATTATATCTTCAACAGTTGTATCCAACAGAAATTGTATCCAATGCAAATAAGTTTATAAGAAACATTAATTTTGTTTTATAATAAGTTGTTTATATTGCACCAATGAGAGCGTATGGGTTAACTCTACTCTCACACACATTTTTTTTTCTTCTCAAAAATTACTATAAAATCTCAAATAAAGGTAATTATTTAGGAACTTTGTCGATTTCGAAAATTTAAGGTTTGAATGGTTATGGCTGGGGCGAACAAAACCGTCAACGGATCAGACCGATTTTTATTTATCATTCATCAATTATACTCCGGAATGGTCCGGACTAAAAAAAAATAGAAGAAAACCGCTGCGGACCATCTGCGGACCGTTTTTACATACAAATAAATTTGGTCTGCAGCGGTTTATTGTCCGTACCAAAAATGAGATGGACTAAACCGCAGACAAATTAGACCGCTTTGTCCGCTGCCTCCATTCATAGTCTTAGGTTATGTTTCTAATCATTAGATAGCGCGTGAGCACACATATATTCATACAGCACGTGAACGTACATGTTTTCACATACTATCTCCTATAGTAAATATCCATGTCATATATTTATATAGTTGGACTTAATTAATTGTTAATTACATTCTCAATTTTCACTAGATTTCTTTCCTGTTTATTTAATTTTCTGATTTAATAGCTTATCAAAATTTTCACATACTGACAAGAATTAACCCTTAGTTTTTTTACTAAGCTTACCCTAACGTTTATGGTGTGTAGATAGATCTTCAGATTTTATTAAACACTATCTTTGACTAACTCTCCTTAAATGTTCACGCCCCAAGAACCTATATAAGAATACACTTTCCACAACAGAAAAGATCATAGTAACAAGAAGATCTTATAAATTAAGTCTTCGCGTTTTTGGAGAAATTAAAATAAACAACCTCTCGAGAGAAATGAATAATTTGAATGTTTTTACAAATGAAGACAATGAAATGAATGTGATGCCCCCACCGCGAGTGTGTCCAAGGTGTTATTCCGATCAAACCAGATTCAGCTACTTCAACAACAACAAGAAGTCTCAACCGCGCTACAAATGCAAGAATTGTTGTAGATGTTGGACTCATGGTGGAGTTTTAAGGAACATACCAGTCACTGGAATATGTGATAAATCCAATCTTCCGAAGATAGATCAATCTTCGGTTTCTCAAATGATCTTGGCTGAGATCCAACAAGGCAATCATCAACCTTTCAAAAAATTTCAAGAAAACATTTCAGTTAGTGTTTCTTCTTCTTCAGATGTTTCTATTGTTGGGAACCATTTCGATGATTTGAGTGAACTTCATGGTATAACAAATTCTACTCCAATTCGAAGTTTTACAATGGATCGCTTAGATTTTGGTGAAGAATCGTTTCAACAAGATTTATACGATGTTGGTTCCAATGATTTGATTGGTAACCCTTTGATAAACCAATCAATTGGTGGATATGTTGATAATCACAAAGATGAACACAAGTTGCAATTTGAATATGAATCATAAAACCAACGCTAGTGGAAGGGATTTTTAGGCACTGAGATGAACAAGATCAGAATTCAGAAACAACTCTTTGTTTAGGTCTTCTACAATTTTAATTGTATTACTTGTTTTCTATCTTTAAGTTAATGTTTTTGTCCTTGTTCGTTTATGCTTCCTATTTGCTTTTAAGTTTTGTTTATGATTTATGTTGGGTCCTTTTTTAGTTATTTAAGTTTGCAACTTTTTTCAATTCCCTAAAAATTTAAACATAAGTTGTTTGATCTTCTTTCTTTTAAATATATAATTATACAAGCGTTACTATTTCTTTATATTGCAAATTCTACTCTCTATTATTTGCTAATAGTATTTTTCCTTGTTATAAGTATCTTGACTTGAGCAAACCACACACTAATTTTTTAGAATATCTAAATATCTTATATAAGATGCAAATATTTAGATAAGCGAAAAAAATACGCGTCCAATATATAGAAATCAATATGGAATCTCGAATCGGACTACACAAAAGTTAAACTTGTGAGTGCCACTTGATAATTTCTTGAAAACTATATAATGTAACAAATATATTTTTCTATAAGTTTCGGTTTTGTTCTATGAATCGACGACTGAGTGGGTTTCTATTCTAGTCGACCCAATTATTCAATATTATTATAATGCTATTCATTATTCGAAAATTTAAATATACTTGTATAATTGTTGAATTTATAAATAGTTGACGGGAAAAAGTAAGAAATTGTAAATAAGTACATATATAATTAGCAAAAGTGACTATCAATATAAGGCTGTGTTAATTAATTTGTTGGTTCCGATTATAGGAAATGTCTGAAACTTCTAAATTATATAATAATAAAATATGTGTAATTATTCCTATAAACTATTTAACTGTATCTGAAATGTTCAAAATTAAATATGGACCAATTTTACAAAAGATGTCCTAAAATATTAGTAGTCAACTAATATAATAAAGTAGATATGTAAATAAAATTAAATTGAGATTTTCTATTAAATATATGACAGAATCAACAGTGATATATGTAATACTTAGAAATTCATTAAAATATATTTTTTTAATATAACATTTATAGTCTTTCACGAATATCTAGATTTCAAATTTTATTTGATTGTTGAAAAATGTGTTCGTTGTTAAATAAATTTATTTAATATTAGGTGATTAACTAATTATGAATATATGGTTAAGAAACGAATAAAAACATAGATGAATATTTCATCTAAATGGTTCATCCTCCATTATGCAGAAACCAAAACTTTTTAATTGACTAAAGTTTTACATTATGGTAGATTTCGAGCTTGCTTACAAATGCCTGTTTCTTCTAATGATAAAGAAGCTTCAACGATCATAGTATTTAGTGTCGAGCCTAGTAAGAAGAAAACTCTGAACCAAAGAAGATCTGATGCTGTGGCCAAAACTGTTAGAGCCAGAGGTTCAAGCAGTTCATGGGTTTTGGATTCTATTGCAGGTTGCCAAATTTTAGACTTGATATAAAATAGTGAGACCATATTTTGCTGTTGTTACTTGTTAGGAGGATTATGGAGAATTGTGTTAATGATTTTTTACAAGGATTCTTTATACAGTGGACTGTCAACCAACCTTTTTAATAATATATGTAAAAATGGAGAGCAATGTCATCGTCAACATTTCTTATGACAAACCAATCAATCAGTAACTTCCTAAAATTTTCACCATGAGTTAAATAGCTTTTGTTATAACAGAATTTGATGTTATCTGAGTTACGTATTGGACACATTTGTGGTGTCGACGTAACTCCGATAACACCAAATTCTGTTACTACAAAAAATATATCTCAAACTCCATTATTTCAACAAATTACTTAGAAGAAAAAATTATATTTCAATTTATAAGAAAGTGGTCATTTTGGCTCTGGAAGAAAATCTGAGAGGAACAATGTTTTTCTTGCTAACAACTTGTATCTATTTATATTATTATTTGTATAGTTCTGAGTCCTTACCATTTATACTAATTAATATATACATATTAATACAGTCAATCTTTTTTTCTCAAAAATAATTACTTTGTGATAAAATAACAATTAATGTTTGGATATAGAAATTCATGAAATTGTTGATATAAAAGTCAACAAAATTTTATAAAATTATCTAATTAAGACTATAAAATATTATATTTCAATTCATTTCTAACTTTTACATCATTTTTTATTGTCATGATAGATATAGCAACTCATTTTATTTGGATTTATATATCTACTTTATTAGTCAACTACCACTGGATTGACATTTTAGGAATTCTTTATCATATATCATAGTAATATGTATTCTGATATTGTCAGATGTTAAATAATAAATATTTAATTTTTTAAAACAAATCTTATATTTCTCTTTATAATTATTTAGTGTTGTAATTATTATATAATAGAATTCTTTATCATATATCATAGTAATATGTATTCTGATAAGGTCAGATTTTAAATAATAAATATTTTAATTTTTTTAAAACAAATCTTTCATTTCTCTTTATAATTATTTAGTATTGTAATAATTATATATACATATATATATATATATATATGTTATAATTATGAAACATACGTAAGGTTATTAAAAGTTATATTGGTGATTATTAGATAGATAATTATATTATTTTAGAACAAATTACACAAACCACAACGACACAAACTTATTTTTTTGGTATAACGACACAAACTTCAATAACTTAAAATAAATTAAAAGAACATAAAAGAGAAACTGAGCCTCCAAATGAAACTGAGACATGACTTATTTTATTAGAAAAAGAGAATTAGGTAATATAGTTAAGATTCAAGGACCACCCTTCTCTAAATGACTAGGATGCATCCTTCCGCTAGTGCTAGCGTTATTATAATTCATGTTCATAGCGTTATTGAAGCTCTGGTTCCAGTTGTATTGATCCACTTGATTCATGTGATAACCGTTGTGATTATCAACATATCCACCAACTTGTTGGTTTACCAAAAGATTATCAGACCCAACATCATAATAATCTTGCTCAAATGATCCATTATGGAAAGCTAGGCGATGATTTGGTCGAAAAGTTTGAGTTGGATGCACATTTGTTACCATACCACCATGAATATGAGACAAAGAACTAAAACGGTTCCCTACAGCAGCAACAAAAGATGAAGATGAAGCACCAAAAGATCCAACAAAGTCATTATTTTCTTGAACATTAAAGAAAGGTTTATGGCTACCTGGTTGGATTCCAACAGAAACCATCTGAGCAACTGAAGGTTGATTTATCCTTGTCCGCTTGGCACGACTACTCCCACCAATTGGTACGTTTCTTAAAGCCCCACCATGAGTCCAGTATCTTCGACAGTTCTTGCAGAAGTAGCGCGGTTGAAACTCACTATAATTGTTGTAGTAACAAAATTTTGTGTTATCAGAATCACATCTTGCACACACTCGCGGTGGGGGTGGTGGAGGCTTCACATCATTCACTTGATTGTCTTCATTGGCAACAACATTGAAGTTATCCATTTTTCTCAAGAGGTTTTTGATTTTCTCTTAGAAAGAAAAGACAGAAGTTATAAGATGTTGTTGATGTTATGATATTTGGTGTTGTGGAGAGTGTCTTCTTATATAGGTTTTTGTTTAGTGAAAATCTAAGAAGAGTATGTTATTGGGTTAAAAAAAGTGAGATTATGAGCAAAACGTGTCAAACATTGTTTATTAATCAAATCTAAACATCTATTACACACCATAAATCTTTGGCTAAACTTAGTCAAAAACTAAGGATTTTTTATTCTAACTCTTGTTTGTATATGAGAAATGGTGAATCAAGATATAATTAAATGGATTAGACATATAAACTGAAAAAGATCTAAAGATATTGATAGTGTAATGATAATTTAAGGTCAAACAAGCATATATTGCATATATTAACTATGATAGATATATTATATGTGACGCGTGTGCTCACACTCTATTTCATAAATACATATTATATGATTTGCTCATATATAGAATAGATACCTAGGGTTGGAACAAAAAAACATTTAGTAGTCAATAATACATAATATCAAGATAATAGGAAATCTAACCATAATACATATGTTTTTAATTGAAAATAACCTATTTTTCGAATTCGACAAAAACCTAATTAATCAACCTTTATAGGGATTTAACTTAATAGAGATTTGTTGAGAAAATAAAATATTATATTTGTCCATCGCGTGAAGTTCACTCGTGTTATTATTGGTGCATCGAAATTTTTTGTCATAAAACTTTATTTTGTAAATTACGAATACCTTAATTTGTACAATGTCTATTAAATTAAATAGATATATAGAAAATGCTAGCAAAATTTGTCTTTGCACCACTTGTAGGTACTTTAGACAAACAATACAACATCAGTTTTTATTCATTTGATCTCATGGACCGGCTTTAGAGGTAACTCAATGGCCCTACAATCAGGGCCGGCTCAACAAAACATGGGACCTTGTGCTCATTAATTTTGTTTCTAATATATGTTCTATATGTTTAGATTTTAGTTTGATTATACACTACTGTTTGTAAAATGGACCTTGATTGCTTAAAGAAAATGATTGAAAAAATAAAGGACCCTGTGCACTAGCACCAAGGGCACACCCTCTAAGTCGGGCCTGCCTACAATGGCTCAACTAACTCAACGGATAAGATCACATGTCTTCTGGGCCTTTTCTACTTGGTAATGTTAGCGACTACTGAAGTTGAACGATCACACGGACCAAAGCGGTTTCATATTTCTGATCAGAACCAATTCTTTTAACTATCTTTTTTTTAGCTTGCTAAAAAGGTAAATATTTCATAAAAATGAAAAAAAAATTAGAAATACAATAAAAATCATAGACCTATGCAATGTTCCCATGACAAAAAAAATAAAAAAAATGGAAGCGTATATGAAAAACACATTTTCATATCGAATTCTTGAATATGAATACGAGGATGCTGGCTTCAATATCGAATTATTTCCCCAAGGTGAATATTTCTTTTCTCCTTTTTTTACCCATCTTTGATGTAATCATATCTAGAGATCTCCGTTTGTTTTTTGACATGGTCTTGTGGGCATTTGCAAGTTCCAAAACCAACAAATGTGATTTTACTCGCTAAAAACATCGGAGATGACATTGGTTCTCGTCTTTATGGTATGTATATCAGAGGTCATGGTATTCTCTCATCCCAATCTCCACTAGAATGGGACCTTTCCTAGTGAAAGCTCTACATGCTTTTTGACTAGCCTATTCGATGGCCGTAATGGCTCACCAACGTCTTGACAATAACAAGCAGAAGACAAATCCAAGGGAGATTTGATGTTTGGTTATAAACCCATATATATGTAACGTGTTTTTTGTCTATGAAGCTAGAAGATATGAGGAATGAAAAAAAAGATATGTAACGTGTTCATAAAATTTAACTGATGAGAAAAGAAAGAAACCTATGCGTTCTGAAGGGTTATTGCTTTTTATGTATTGCTCTGTTTTCAGTTTTTTTCTCTGTTTTAAAACGACGCTTCATCTCATGTATGTGAGATGCATTAGTATATAAATAAGACAAATCTACGGTTATTTCTTCAATTAGTAAGCTTTCTTTTTGTCAATCTCAATTTCGATCGACCATTGAAAATTTGAACTTCGAAGGTCATAAAGTTAACTTGAGTCGTGGACCACTGGTGTTGAAGATTACTTCTTTCATTTATTTTTAATTTTCTATTATGATTGAATTGCTTGTCGAGAGCATGCGATTAACTCAAGTCGCTCACACATTTTTTTTTTTTGTTTTCTCAGAAATCATTATTAAATCCCGAATAAAACTATAAAAGTAATTATAAAATTAATTTAAGTAAACTTGGTATTGGGTATTGTTGTTTACTAAACTTTTTATGTTCAAACCATTTTGTATATATGTAAAGATGAATCTTTATAATTAAAAAGAAGTAAATAATTACGCATATATCATGAGCACACATGTTTTGACATAGAGCTTGAGCACACATGTTTTCACATACTCTCTCTAATAGTAAATTTACATGCAATATATGCTTGGTTTGACTTTAATTAATTGCCATTATACTTTTAATATATGTCCCTAGATTTTTTTTTTCTGTTTATATGTGATTTTCTCATTTAATCATATCTACTTGATTCTACAAAAATTCACATACAGACAAGAGTTAACCATTGGTTTTTGACTACGCTTAGCCTAAAGTTTATGGTGTGTAGACAGATTTTCAGATTTTATTACACCACAATTTTTAACACGTTTTGCTTATAATCTCACTCTCCTAAATACTGAAAGTACAGTTTCTTAAATGTCCACGCCCCAAGAACCTATAAGAATACACCTTCCACAACACAAAATTAGATCATAAAAACAACAAGAACTTATAATTTAAGTCTTCTCTTTCTACGAAAAAATCAAGAACTTCTTGAAAAAAATGGATAACTTGAATGTTTTCGCTAATGAAGACAATCAAGTGAATGGTTTGAAGCGTCCACCCCCGTCACGAGTGTGTCCAAGGTGTGATTCTGATAACACTAAGTTTTGCTTTTACAACAACTACAGTGAATCTCAACCGCGCTACTTTTGCAAAAACTGTCGTAGATATTGGACTCATGGTGGAGCTTTAAGAAACATACCAGTTGGTGGAAGTTGTCGTAAACCAAAGCGTCTGAAGGTAGATCAATCTTCGATTTCTGAGATGGTTTCTGTTGAGAACCAACCAATTAATCATCAATCTTTCAGACAAACTCAAGAAAACAATGAGTTTGTTCGATCTTTTGACGCTTCTTCTTCTGCTACTGTTACTGCCGTTCCGAACCATTTTGGTTATCTAAGTGAACTTCATGGTGTAACAAATTTGCTTCCAATTCAAAGTTTTCGAACAATGGACTGCTTAGATTTCGGTGATGAATCTTTTCAACAAGGTTATTACGATGTTGGATCCAATGATTTGATTGATAACCCTTTGATAAACCAATCCATCGGTGGGTATGTTGATAATCTTACAAGTTATTGCATAAATCAAGTGGAACCAAAGCTTCAACCACGCTATGAACATGAATCATAAAGCCAGCAGTAGTGGAAGCATAGGATCTTGAGACACTCAGAAGAACAATATGAGAAACATGTTTGTTTAGGTCTTCTTAACATTCGGAAGTTAATGTTCCAGTCCATCGTTTCTACTTCTTTTTTTTTTATTAGTTTCGTTTATGCATGGTTTATGTTGGGTCTTTTTTTAGTTATAAAAGTTTGCATCTTTGTTTAAGTCCCAAAATATTCAGACATAAGTTGTTTAATTCCCAATTTCTTTGATGCTTGTAATTTTTTTTTTAATCTCGCGAAAGCAAAATTTTAGGCTGATGCCTTGGCAAAAGAGGTCTCCTCGCTTGTATGAACTCAATTCTCTAAATCGAATGAAAACAAGGTTGTCCAAAAAAAAAGAAAGTTGTTTGATCCTTTTTCCTTTTTATATATACAATAAGAACTAGAGATATTTCTCGAACAATCTCAACACGAGTTCGATTTCCGTTGTGAGAATTAATTGATTAAACCTTAGTCTCGATTGTGAAATGTTCAGAATTAAATATTATCAATATTAATTCTCCAAAAGAAATCCTAAAATGTTAGTAGCCAACTATAAAGTAGATATGTGAACCAAAAGAAATTGAGATTATTTATTAAATATATGACGAATCAACAATGATGTAATTAATACTTAGAAATTCGTTGAAATCTATGTTTTAATTAATACAACATTTATAGTCTTTAATGAATTTCTAGATTTTAAAATTTTAATTAATTATTGAAAAATGTGTTTCTTAATAAATAATTTTATTTTATAGGTAATTATGACTATATGGTTAAAGACCTAATAAAAACATAAATGAATAGTTACAACTTGCTCTCTCAGATTTTCGAGAGCCAAAACGGCCACTTTCATAGACAAAATCTTAATGAAATTAAAGAAAATCTGATATAACAAGGACATTGACAAAACGTCCAGATTGTGTTAGTATAGACGTGGATTATCATAAGACCGCCGGTTAATGCAAGGGAAAAAGCTAGATTTTGTCAGTCATCGATTCCGACAGAGATAGAGATGAGGTCTTCCACAAGGAATTTGAAACGTGCTCACTCTTTCCTTTTTATAATAAGCTTTCTTAACTTCATTATCCCTATCGTTTTCAAAAGTTGGCAAATGCATTATCACCATATAGTGAATTAGCTATATGGTTACATGAATTTTTTGAGTGAATTAACTAACCATACTGCATTTCCTTCTAATTTTTGTTTACCTCCGTTTCATTATATACTGTTTTAAAATATTTTTAACTTTTAATTATATCGTTATGAAATACACTTATAAGGGTTTTTTTTTTCTATTGAATAAGCTGAAATAATAACAATAAAAATGATTACGATCGTAAATTTGGTGTAATTTCTATGTAATGCTTTTAAATTTTTGAGACAAAATAAATTGATCGCGACAAAACAAATAAAGACTTACACTACACGTGTCTATACATTAAATAGCAAAAGCTATTGACGGTGCAAAACGTCAAAAACAAATGCCCTACGTCGCGGGTAATTAACAAACTCATCCACATATATATACGAGTTTCGTATCTCAAACATTTCATAAATCAAACCATCATATACCTCTCAAATCATTTCTTTGATTTCTATAAACACTATTCTTGTTAATGACTGACCATAAAAACAAATGGCTACTTCTCGTCTAGCTAGGTTTGTATCAGAGGTTGCTCCACCTCAATTTGTGACGGTTATGAGGAGGCATAGAGCAGCGAAGCAGAAGCTAGACACAATCAAAGAAGAAGAGAATAAAGAAGATTCTTTCAATGGTGGGATGGTGGTGATGATGAAGACATCTCATCAACATGTTTATTCACCTAATTCTTCTTATTCCTCTTCGTCTATTTCGGTTTCTATTTCCGGATCTAGCAGCTCTAAGAATTTTCGAAGCTCTTTTTCTGTCTTCGAAAACTAAGATCTACGTACTAATGTTGTATTTTTTAATGATCGGGTCGATATTTTTGTATGCACCCGTTTATATTATATAGTTCAGACCTTTTTATTTTTATTTAAAAGGTCTGATTAATAATACATGTTATACACTTATACCTTTTGGTTATCGTTTGTAATTTTCGATCGAAACCCCGTTTTAATAAGGATGTGTAGTTTTGAAGATACTTAGTTCGAAATAGTAAAAATGGAATGTTTTGCACATTTTCATAACAAACAAATATGTATGTTTAAAAGTTTTATTTTTATTTAATTATTCATTCCTAACATTTAACAAAATCTTTATAGATAAGAATATGTAATTTTGGAGATAAATAACAGAGAAATCAACGACTTTAAAAACCCTTGATTCGTTGTTCTTAGTGAGACTTTTGACTAAATTTATACACATGTGAATATTGTTAAGAATAGAGAGACCATTTGGTGGTTTTTAAAATTTAAAAAATGAAAAAAGGTTCCTTCCGATTTCTCAATTCATCTCCTGAGTGGGTTTTTCTCCTCTGTTTTATTTCTCTAATAGCCCTAGATTCAAGGAGATAAAACTGCTCAAATCAGGTGGAGATTTGCTCTGCTTCATTGGTTTTTTGTTTTGTTTGAGTTAGTGACTTTATCTATTTCTTCTTCGCCAAAAGACGAGATTTTTAAAACAAATTTCGTCTTTTTCAAATTCTCGTGTCAAATTGAGACATTTGGGTTGCTTTGATTGGATTTCGTAGACTCTATTGATCTTCAGATCGTGTCGAGATTTAGCTGCTATTGTGGGGTTTAGAATCCTTCTCTTTACCGGATTCTCAGGTTATAAATCTCCTTTACTTCTTTCAATGAAGTTGTTCGATGAATTGGCTACATTTTAGGTACTCCAGGTGCAGTTTTGTGGCACTAATTCGTCTTGTGAATCAACAAGTCGAGTGATTTTGATTGTGGAAGGTAGTAATTTTTAGTTGACCCTCACAATGAAAAGAGTAAAAAGCGAATCTTTTAGAGGAGTTTATAGTTCTAGGAGGTTCAAGTTGTCACATTTCTTACTAGCTATAGCAGGGTTTTACTTGGTTTTCTTAGCTTTTAAGTTCCCACATTTCATTGAGATGGTTGCTATGTTGAGTGGTGATACTGGTTTAGATGGGGCATTAAGTGATACTAGTTTAGATGTTAGTTTAAGCGGATCGTTACGTAATGACATGTTGAATAGGAAGCTAGAAGATGAAGATCATCAAAGTGGGCCTTCTACTACTCAGAAGGTGTCACCAGAAGAGAAGATTAATGGATCTAAACAGATTCAGCCACTTCTGTTTCGGTATGGTCGAATATCAGGAGAGGTCATGAGACGTAGGAATAGGACTATTCATATGTCACCTTTTGAAAGAATGGCAGATGAGGCTTGGATACTTGGATCCAAGGCTTGGGAAGATGTTGATAAGTTTGAGGTTGATAAGATCAACGAGAGTGCTTCTATATTCGAAGGAAAGGTGGAGTCATGTCCTTCTCAGATCTCAATGAATGGAGATGACTTGAATAAAGCCAATAGGATCATGTTGCTTCCCTGTGGTCTTGCTGCAGGATCTTCTATTACAATTCTTGGAACTCCACAGTATGCTCATAAAGAATCTGTTCCTCAGCGTTCGAGATTGACAAGAAGCTATGGAATGGTTTTGGTTTCACAATTTATGGTTGAGTTGCAAGGGCTGAAGACAGGGGACGGTGAATACCCCCCTAAGATTCTTCATTTGAACCCTAGGATCAAAGGTGATTGGAATCACCGACCAGTCATTGAACACAATACATGTTATAGGATGCAGTGGGGGGTTGCTCAAAGATGTGATGGTACTCCATCCAAGAAGGACGCAGACGTGCTTGGTAAGATTTTGAGCATCCATCATAAACTGTTGTTAGTTGCCGGAATGTAGCAAGTCCATGCTCAGAAGTCTAAGTTTGAATTACCTTAGCTTCTTTTTTATTGCTGTGTAGTTATGTTTCTTTTTGTTTTCTCTTCATCTAAGTAAATGTACTTTTCCAGTTGACGGATTCCGAAGATGTGAAAAGTGGACGCAGAATGACATAATTGACATGGTGGACTCAAAGGAATCAAAGACAACATCATGGTTCAAACGGTTTATAGGACGTGAACAAAAACCAGAAGTCACTTGGTCATTCCCTTTTGCGGAAGGCAAGGTCTTTGTCCTAACTTTGCGAGCTGGAATTGATGGTTTCCATATTAATGTTGGTGGAAGACATGTGTCTTCATTCCCTTATCGACCGGTATGTGATATCAGATGAGCATTCTACTTGTATATGGCTTTGGTCTCAGCACTCAATAGTATCATTTGTTCAAACCAAGAGGATTCATCTCGTCCATGTCTGATAACTTTGTAAAATATTTTGTGATGTCTGGCCTCTCAGGGATTTACCATAGAAGATGCCACAGGGCTGGCAGTTACAGGAGATGTTGATATTCATTCTATTCATGCTACTTCTCTTTCAACATCTCATCCGAGTTTCTCACCGCAGAAAGCTATAGAGTTTTCTTCAGAATGGAAAGCTCCTCCATTACCTGGCACTCCTTTTCGCCTTTTCATGGGTGTTCTCTCTGCAACTAACCATTTTTCAGAGCGCATGGCAGTGAGAAAGACATGGATGCAACATCCTTCTATTAAATCTTCAGATGTAGTAGCCCGATTCTTTGTTGCACTTGTAAGTTCTTACAATCTTTCCTTATTTTAAAGCATGATCTTTAAGAAGTTTAATACTGCAGGTCGATTTAATTGAAACATTGAGATGGAGATTTGCTGATTTGAAGTTCTTATGCTTTGGAATACTGAGCAGTTTATGTGTTTTTGTTGATTTGTTTTGTGTAGAATCCAAGAAAGGAAGTTAATGCAATGCTAAAGAAGGAGGCTGAATATTTTGGAGATATTGTGATTCTGCCCTTTATGGATCGATATGAGCTAGTGGTCCTTAAGACAATTGCCATTTGTGAATTTGGGGTATTGATCATTTCTCTCATGACTCCATATCTGTTTAAGTCTTTGAACAATCTCTGATAAGGATCAGTAAATGAACAGTTTCCCTCATTGTAGTTACTTTACACAAATCTAATTATGAGAGTCTGAATATCTTCCATTCAGGTCCAGAATGTGACAGCGCCATATATAATGAAGTGTGACGATGATACCTTCATCAGAGTGGAATCAATTTTGAAACAAATCGATGGAGTCTCTCCAGAAAAATCACTTTATATGGGGAATCTAAATCTTAGACATCGTCCTCTTAGAACTGGCAAGTGGACAGTTACATGGGAGGTACAATGGCTTCTGTTCTTTACCTGCATATAGTCTGTATGATTCAGAAATCAGAAGCAGCCTCAGATACTAAATTTTCTCTTATACTGTAACAGGAGTGGCCAGAAGCTGTGTATCCTCCTTATGCCAATGGACCCGGATACATAATCTCAAGCAACATTGCTAAATATATTGTTTCTCAGAATTCAAGACATAAGCTTAGGGTCTGACCCTTTATCATCGTCTTACGTTCATCTCCATCTTTTACTGTCATGAACATAAGAGTCTCCTAACATTTTCAAACTATTTCGACTTTGTTGTCACAGCTATTCAAGATGGAAGATGTGAGCATGGGATTGTGGGTGGAGCAATTCAACGCCTCTATGCAGCCTGTCGAATACTCACACAGCTGGAAATTTTGCCAATACGGATGCACACTGAACTATTACACTGCACATTATCAATCTCCGAGTCAAATGATGTGCCTGTGGGATAATTTGTTGAAAGGTCGACCACAATGTTGCAATTTCAGATGACCAAAACATAGCACTAGCCGGAAGATATTACAGGATTACAGATTTGGCACCACCTTAACCCATTTTGTAATTTTTCCTCTTTGGTGCTAGTTGCTTACATTTACACATTCAAGATAACAATCTCTTATTGTACATTGATTAGGATTTTGTCTAAGAAAGAGATTTACACTGATATCTAAACAAATTCTTTCAAAACGTCTTTGCCATAACACTATGGGGCTACCAAGAAAGAGAAGCCAAGGTCACTGTATTATACATTTATACTACTCTGCTGGTCTTTAAGTTCTTGAGTCATGTTATCAAGATTTTGGCTTTCATCAAGTCGCATTTCCTTAATCATCTGCATTTCTTGCGCTTCACTGAAAGATTTCCAGCTTTTGCAAGATGGGGAAATGGAAGAGGGCATCCACAAGATCCAGGTAGATGTCACTGAGTTGTTTTCTTCAGTGTTTGCCATAATCCTCATCCGGTAGATGTGACATACCCATAGAGACAACAAGTTTGGTTAGTATACAGATGAATTGATCAGAATCCTGATTGTATAAACAGAACATCTAAACATCAATCTTAAGAGTGTGCAGGTCAATAGCAGAAGCAACTGTAATGAAGAAAACTCGAAAGACGGATTGATTACAACAAAAAAACTGTGGCGCAAAGACTACCAATTTAATCTTTTCATGATCAGATGGATACAGCCAAATGTGCCTTTAGAATTTTGTTTAGCACCATGTTTAATCCGCACGCCAAAACCTTACGGCTGTGAAGTTCTGATACACGGTGCGTGAATCAATCAAGAAGAGAAAAAGAGAGGCATAGAGAAACTTGCACGGTTAAGATATCCAGATGAACTACACAGTGATAAAGTTTCACTTTTTATGTCTTTGAAGAAGCATTATAGATTGATAGAGAATCATCAGAGCTTAACCTGAAACGAACCATCTTTCTCCGGACAGAGAATGGCGGCGGCTGTCTGAAGTTATTTTGAGAAAGTGAAGATTTTTAGGGTTCTGAGAAGTTTCCATCACTTGAAGTCTTTTAAATTTTAATAGTATATGATAATGGAATTGCCTCGATTCTAATGCAATTGACGACAATGCCCACAAGAACAGAGCAAAATGTCTCCATTCTCAGAAACCTCTGTTCTGCTACTTCCCATGGTCGAGAAATGCATAAACCTCTTGCAAACCTACGGCGTTTCATCGATAACGAAACTCAGACAAATCCACGCTTTTTCAATCCGCCATGGAGTCTCAATCTCAGACGCCGAGCTTGGGAAACACCTCATCTTCTACCTTGTTTCTCTTCCTTCTCCACCTCCCATGTCTTACGCTCACAAAGTCTTCTCCAAGATTGAGAAACCCATCAATGTCTTTATTTGGAACACATTGATCAGAGGCTACGCCGAGATTGGTAATTCCATCTCTGCTTTTTCTCTATACCGTGAGATGAGAGTCTCTGGTTTGGTCGAGCCAGATACTCATACTTATCCGTTTCTTATTAAGGCTGTGACGACAATGGCGGATGTTAGATTAGGAGAGACGATTCATTCGGTTGTTATAAGAAGTGGCTTTGGTTCGTTGATCTATGTTCAGAACTCTCTGCTTCATTTATACGCAAATTGTGGAGATGTAGCTAGTGCGTACAAGGTGTTTGATAAAATGCCTGAGAAAGATTTAGTGGCTTGGAACTCTGTGATTAATGGGTTTGCGGAAAACGGTAAACCAGAAGAAGCTTTAGCGCTTTATACTGAGATGAATTCCAAGGGTATCAAGCCTGATGGGTTCACAATTGTTAGCTTGTTGTCTGCTTGTGCAAAGATTGGTGCTTTGACATTGGGTAAGAGAGTTCATGTCTATATGATCAAAGTAGGTTTGACACGAAACTTGCATTCCAGCAATGTGCTCTTGGACTTGTATGCGAGATGTGGAAGAGTGGAAGAAGCCAAAACACTTTTCGATGAAATGGTGGACAAGAACAGTGTCTCGTGGACTTCGTTGATAGTCGGTTTAGCTGTTAATGGTTTTGGGAAAGAAGCCATTGAGCTTTTCAAGTATATGGAATCAACGGAGGGATTGTTACCATGTGAGATCACGTTTGTTGGGATATTATACGCTTGTAGCCATTGCGGGATGGTGAAGGAAGGTTTTGAGTATTTCAGGAGAATGAGAGAGGAGTATAAGATTGAACCTAGGATCGAGCATTTTGGTTGTATGGTCGATTTGTTAGCTAGAGCTGGACAAGTGAAGAAAGCATATGAATACATCAAGAGTATGCCGATGCAGCCTAATGTTGTAATCTGGAGAACATTGTTAGGAGCTTGTACTGTTCATGGTGATTCAGATTTAGCAGAGTTTGCTAGAATCCAGATCTTACAACTAGAACCAAACCACAGCGGCGATTATGTTCTCTTGTCGAATATGTACGCATCCGAGCAGCGTTGGTCCGATGTGCAAAAGATACGGAAACAAATGTTAAGAGACGGTGTGAAAAAAGTCCCCGGTCACAGCTTAGTAGAAGTAGGAAACAGAGTTCATGAGTTTCTTATGGGTGATAAGTCTCACCCACAAAGCGATGCTATTTACGCTAAGCTGAAAGAAATGACTGGTAGATTGAGATCAGAAGGTTACGTTCCACAAATTTCTAATGTCTATGTAGATGTTGAAGAGGAAGAGAAGGAGAATGCTGTGGTTTATCACAGTGAGAAGATTGCTATTGCATTTATGTTAATTAGTACACCAGAAAGATCACCGATTACAGTCGTGAAGAATCTTAGAGTATGTGCAGATTGTCACTTAGCAATCAAACTTGTGTCAAAGGTTTATAACCGAGAGATTGTAGTCAGAGATCGTAGCAGGTTTCACCATTTTAAAAATGGTTCTTGTTCTTGCCAAGATTACTGGTAGTCTGGTAATGCAGAAAATAAAATTATTGTTTCATCGCAGATCGTTCAAATTCTACGGACAATCTTCGTTAATTAAAGTCTTCTAGGGGAAATTTGTAAAATTTTAAAGTATATATGTGGGTAAATTTTGCATAGATAAAAGTAATGGGTTCAAATCTTGCAACTAAAAAACTTATAGGGGCAAAACGAAAATTGAGTGAAATGAGATTATACCGCGTGTTTTCATGGCGGGATTGGAAATATTTTGAAGTAGATGAAAATTTGGCGCTTTTTATTTAGTCTGTAAAGCTTTCAAGGGAAGCCTCTTTGAAGGACACGCTTCGTCATCTATCTATCTATATACCCAAAGAGTCGCTTTGTTCCTGATTCATCAGATTGATTCGTTTCGTTTTCTCTGAGTGAAGATCGAAAATGGCGGACACTAGTCACCTGGAGAGGATGGGAAGAGAACTCAAGTGCCCTATTTGGTAAATCGCGTCTCTCTTTGCTCAATTTTGTGACGAGCATAAACCCTGATTTCGTATTGTCTGACTAATGAATCTCGTTTAACTGCCTTGGTAACAATTTTAATTTGTTTTTTTTTGTTATTGGCAGCTTGAGTCTATATAATTCTGCAGTTTCACTTTCGTGTAACCATGTATTTTGCAAGTAAGTACCTTTCCTTAGTTTGTTCTTTCTTCGTATTCTCATTTCATCAATCTTTAAAAGTAATGAACACATGGTCTTCTCTTGATTTCAGTGCGTGTATAGTGAAATCTATGAAAATGGATGCTACTTGTCCTGTTTGTAAAATCCCTTACCATCGTAGAGGTACTTTCTCTTGCTCTTTATTGATCTCAGAGTTCAGCTTTATCTGTTGTTAAACCTAAGTTTGCAGTTTGATGATTATGTTAATATGTTAGAGATTCGAGGTGCTCCACATATGGATAGCTTGGTGAGCATTTACAAGAACATGGAAGATGCTTCTGGGATTAAATTATTCGTTAGCCAGAATAATCCGTCACCATCAGGTACTTAAAATTAGGACCAATGCTTTAACATTTTGGTTGGCTTGAACGAAACAAAGGCAGTGATAGACTCGTTGCAAGTTCATTTTAAGCGTAGTAACTGGATTTTAATCATTTCACTTGAAATTGAACTGTCTCTGAATTCAATTGAATGGTCTAAAAAGTGGAATTTTGTAGTAAGAAAACCCTAAAAATGCCGATTAAGTTCCCACATGAATGAAGAGAATGCTCGGATTTTACCTGAATGAAGAGATATGTATTTCTTTCTAACTTGTGTTCTGTGATATGCGTCTACAGATAAAGAAAAGCAAGTAAGAGATGCTTCCGTTGAAAAGGCAAGTGATAAGAATCGTCAGGGATCTAGGAAGGGCCGAGCATCCAAGAGGAACGAGTATGGGAAAACCAAGGAAATAGATGTAGATGCACCTGGGCCTATTGTTATGAAACCTTCATCCCAAACCAAGAAGAGGGTGCAGCTGCTCCAGAATCTGTCTGCTGAAAGTTTAACTAAACCTACTGAGTCTGTTGAAACAGCTGAAAAACCCAAGGACTACACTGAAAACACTGTGATTCGTTTGGATGAGCATCCATCTCTGAATAAAGAAGGAAATCTTTCACCCTTCTTTTGGTTGAGAGATGAAGATGATGGGGAGAACTCAAGTCAGCGTACAGAAAGTGATCAACTTTTAGGGACTACACCAGTTAATGTTCCCTCTTTCAGCGATTTGATGGACTCAGATCATGAGAGCCCATCGAAGGTCCATACTCAAAAACCTCAATAGCCTTTTTAGTGCTATCTTTCAGGATTCATATTGCATTATATTGTTCTGTAGTATTGATACATTCTACACTAGTTTATGATAGAAATGTGTTTGATAAATGTTAGTTATGCGGTGGAGGTTATCTTTGATTTAGATTGAATACTGCGAGTTAAAAGGTCTTTGACACATTTATTACTCATAAAAGTCATACTCAGTTACATGGAATTCCCTCATTCTATCCAATATCCTAAAAAAGTGTCGGATCCTTTGATCTTACTTTTTTTCCGATGAATGTTTCAGGAAGACGAGCAACAAAAGCCCAATCCAGGTGACATGTTTGATAGCGAAATGTTTGAATGGACTCAGAGGCCTTGTTCTCCGGAGATTCTACCTAGTCCTGTGAAGGCCAAGGTAAAGGCTGTTCTTCACTCTGGTACAGCAAGGTCTTTTTGTTTTCTATGATAGTGTCATCAAGTGTGTTGAAATGAACTCAAATTTCATCGATTTGCAGGTCCTAGGTAGAGATGAGATTGATCTTACTCAAAAGAAGCTACCTAAAGTTAAAGTTGCATCATCCAAATGTAAAAACCGCAAAGCAGGAAGTGCAAGAAATACAGTTGCTAGACGAAGCATTGGGGTTTCACAAGAGGACAACATGGAATCATCTGCAGCAGCAACCATTAGTGAGCAACAAGATAGTCGTGGGACTTCTGGCACAATTATCAGGAATGATGTGAATACTGATGAAAATGTGAAAGCTAAAAGAGCTACAAGAAGCAAGGCTCAGAGTACACGAGTTCAGTCTGATCTAAATGTATCCAATGAAGCTGATGGGAAGCAGGGGACAAAGAGGAAAAGATCTAGCATTAAATCCTCTCCAGCTCACCCAATCGCAGGACCTAATGAGCTCTCACTTGGAACAGAAATTGTGGGAAAGGGGGATCAGGATCAAGCCCATGGTCCATCTGATACACATCCTGAAAAACGAAGTCCCACCGAGAAACCCTCTCTGAAGAAGAGGGGAAGAAAATCCAATGCAAGCTCCTCTTTAAAAGATCTATCTGGAAAAACACAAAAGAAGACTTCAGAGAAGAAATTGAAACTAGATTCCCATATGATCTCAAGCAAAGCTACACAACCGCATGGAAATGGTATTCTAACTGCTGGGTTGAATCAAGGGGGTGATAAACAAGATTCAAGAAACAATAGGAAATCCACTGTGGGTAAAGACGATCATACCATGCAAGTTATAGAGAAATGCTCAACGATAAACAAGTCTTCATCTGGAGGCAGTGCACATTTGCGACGATGTAATGGATCTTTAACGAAGAAATTCACATGTGCCTTTTGTCAGTGTTCAGAAGACACAGAGGTTGAATTCACTATCTCACATTGGAGTCCTAGATGTAGCCCTTTGTTGACTTTTATCATATTATTAATTGGAATGTTATATGAACAGGCTTCAGGAGAAATGACTCACTACTACAGAGGTGAACCTGTCTCTGCGGATTTTAATGGTGGGTCTAAGGTCATACATGTTCACAAAAACTGTGCTGAATGGTAAGAAATCTGGATAGTAATTATCCGCTCATGCCTTTTGACATCATTTAAAATGCTTGAATGACACATGTGCTTCTGATACACCACTGACTGAACGTAAAAAACTGTTTTGCATTTTTCAGGGCTCCAAATGTATACTTCAACGACCTTACCATAGTGAATCTTGATGTGGAGTTGACAAGAAGCCGGAGAATAAGTTGCAGCTGCTGTGGGCTTAAAGGCGCAGCACTTGGTTGTTACAATAAGAGTTGCAAGAATAGTTTTCATGTTACGTGTGCAAAACTCATACCAGAATGCAGATGGGACAATGTAAGTGTTGCATATATTGTAGAAGCTCTATATAGTCCCTTACACAGTTCTTTTAACACATTTTCTTATCAACAGGTAAAATTTGTAATGCTATGCCCTTTGGATGCATCCATTAAGTTGCCCTGTGAAGAGGCTAATTCAAAAGACAGGAAATGCAAGCGTACTCCTAAAGAGTATGCAATTTTATCTACTGATAAGGATTATGATGTGATTCCAATATTTGAAATTAGACAGCTGACAATAGATCATTGTTTTCTCTAGACCACTGCACTCTCAGCCTAAACAAGTATCTGGAAAAGCTAACATCCGTGAGCTCCATATCAAGCAGTTCCATGGATTTTCCAAGAAATTGGTCTTATCTTGCTCAGGGCTCACAGTTGAAGAGAAGGTATGGATATATCTACTCTTTTACTATATGCAACACTCGAGCTGAAACTTGTATTTGATGGATGGCTTTGATTGCAGACTGTTATTGCAGAATTTGCGGAACTGTCTGGAGTTACGATCTCAAAAAACTGGGATTCAACTGTTACACATGTTATTGCATCAATCAATGAAAACGGAGCCTGCAAAAGGACCCTCAAATTCATGATGGCAATCTTGGAGGGGAAATGGATACTAACCATTGATTGTCAGTATTCTTAACCCATTAGCAACGAAACATATATGTTTGCAATCTGACAATCAACAAATTGTCTAAGTGTTGTCTATCTTTTCTTGCAGGGATTAAGGCGTGTATGAAAAATACAAAATATGTAAGCGAGGAGCCATATGAGATCACTATGGATGTTCATGGAATACGAGAAGGACCTTATCTTGGAAGACAAAGAGCTTTGAAAAAGGTTAGCTTCGTCTCTCTTTGATGCTCTCTATGACACAACCAACTTGATAATAATTCATCTAAGTGGTTTCATTCTCCGTTATGCAGAAGCCAAAACTTTTTACTGGACTTAAGTTTTACATCATGGGAGATTTCGAGCTTGCTTACAAAGGATATCTTCAAGATCTGATTGTAGCAGCAGGAGGAACAATCTTGCGTAGGCGGCCTGTTTCTTCTGATGATAATGAAGCTTCAACAATCGTAGTATTTAGTGTTGAGCCTAGCAAGAAGAAAACTCTGACCCAAAGAAGATCTGATGCTGAAGCCTTGGCTAAATCTGCTAGAGCCAGAGCTGCAAGCAGTTCATGGGTTTTGGATTCTATTGCAGGTTGCCAAATTTTAGTCTTGATATAAAATAGTGAGACCATCTTTGTGTTTATTCTGTTGTTACTTGTTTGTAGGATTATGGAGAATTGTGTTAATACAAGGATTTTTCATTTTAATTATATTTATAAGGATTATTTATAGAATGCAATGGCAATTAACCTTTTTTATTTATTAATAATATCTATAAATATGGAGAGCAATGTCATCATCAACATTTCTGATATGAGCCCAAGTCTCTTTCTAGAGGATTATGTTAATTGTTGGAAGTTGGTTTCTTTTAATCAATAGAGACCCTTGTATAGGTCTTCATACAACTTATATATAACACTAATGCATAAAAGAAAACACTTCAACATATAAAAAAGGAAAATATGAAAACCAAATTCATAAAGTGAAACACCAAAACTAATTAATTAAAACGTCATAACCATTTCCTAATCAACCTAACAATAGTCACGTATCAATTTCTTACATGTTCAAGAAAACGTTGAGTTTGTTGGATTTTTTGGTGTTTCTTTTTCTTCTCTTCCTGAAATTGGTGGCATATTGGTTATTACCATATCACCATGAATTTCAGAAGAGGAAGAAACACAAACAGATCTAAGAAACTCATTGTTCTCTTTAACATGTAAGAATGTTGATGATGATTAACTTGTTGGGTTGTGAAAAATAAAATAAAAACTTACTTGTTGGATATCAACAGAAAGCATATGGAAAAAAACAAAAATTATTTACTTTTGCCTGCTTAGCTTCACGATAACTTCAATCAACCGGTAAGTTCCTAAAATCTCAACCATGAGTTTATAGTTTTTGTTGTAAACAGAATTTGATTCTATCTTAGTTACACATTGGACACACTTGTGGTGTCGACGTAACTCAGATCACACCAAATTCTGCTACTTCAACATCTATATCTCAAACTGCATTAATTCAAAAAACAACTTAGATAAGATGAAAAAAATTAACATTAAGAAAGTGGCCATTTTAGCTCTAGAAGAAAATCAGAGATAACTATGTTTTTCTTGCTAACAACTTCAACTTGTAACTATTTATATTAATATTTTTTAAAGTTCTTACCATATATATATTAATCCAATCAATCTTTTTTTTCTCAAAAATCAATTAGTGTGTGGTCAAAGAAATAATCAATTAATATAGAAATTCATTAAATTGTTGGTAAAAAGTCAAAAAAAGTTTTTTCAAAATTATCTAATTAAGACTATAAAATATTATATTTCAGTTAGTTTCTAAGTTTTACATAAATTTATATTGGTCATAATAGATATGACAACTTATTTTATTTGGATTTATCTATCTAATTTATTATCAACTACTAGTTGATTGACATTTTAGGAATTCATTGTCATATATCATAGTACTATGTATTTTTGATACTTTCAGATATGAAATAATACATTATTTTTTACAAATTTAAACAAACATTATATTTCTCCCTTTTACCTATTTAGTATTGTAAGAATTATGAATATATAGATGTGTATACATAAAATAATATAATTATGTATGTGAAACATACATAAAGATATCAAAGTTTTAACAGATTACAGATTATTAGTCAAATTACAGATTATAAATCCGTAATTTGTTGCCTATAAGACTAATTAAAAGCATGGTTTCAATTTCACTCCTTCATCATGGAAATTGTTTCAATTTCCTGTATTTACGTATAATGGTTGTAATGGATTGTTTATGTATCTTGTAAACACTTTTTGATATAAATATATTTGAAAAAGGGAAAAAAAGATATCATAGTTTATATTGGTTCATGATCAAGAAAGATGGAGATTGCAAAACAACGAAATGGTGATTACTAGATTATTATATTATTTTACAATAGATTCGAAACAACAACGACTCAAACCTTAATAATTCAAAATAAATAGAAAACATAAAAGAGAAACGAAGACTCAAAATAAAACTGAGACATTGACTTATTTTATAAGAAAAGGAAAAAACAGATAATATTGTTAAGATTCAAGGACCATCCTTCTCCAGATGACAAGGATGCATAATCACAGAGTTGCGGTATCTGATCTTCTTGTTATCATGGTTCACATTCATGTCAGATCCTCTGCTACTTCCACTAGTGCTATCGTTATTATAATTCATGTTCATAGTGTTGTTGAAGCTCTGGTTCCACTTGAATTGATCCACTGGATTCATGTGATAACCGTAGCCACCAACTTGTTGGTTGACCAAAAGATTATCGGACCCAACATCGTAATAGTCTTGCTCAAATGATCCATCATGGAAAGCTAAGCGATGATTTGGTCGAACAGTTCGAGTTGGATGCAAATTTGTTACCATACCACCATGAATATCATACAAAGAACCAAAAAGGTTCCCAACAGCACCAACAGAAGATGAAGATGAAGCACCAAAAGATCCAACAAGATGAACGTTTTCTTGAACATTAGAGAAAGGTTGATTGTTACCTCGTTGGGTCTCAACAGAAACCATCCGAGCAACCGAAGGTTGATTTACCCTTGCCCGTTTGGCACGACTACTTCCACCAATTGGTATGTTTCTTAAAGCCCCACCATGAGTCCAGTATCTACGACAGTTCTTGCAGAAGTATCGTGGCTGAAACTCACAGTAGTTGTTGTAATAACAAAATTTAGTATTATCAGAATCACACCTTGCACACACTCGAGGTGGTGGTGGTGGGGGCTTCACATCATTCACTTGATTGTCTTCATTTGCGAAAACATTCAAGTTATCCATTTCTCTCAAAAAGTTTTTGATTTTCTCTTATTAAGAAAAGACTTGAGTTATAAGATCTTGTTGTGGAGAGTGTCTTCTTATATAGGTTTTTGTTTAGTGAAAATCTAAGAAGAGTATGTTTTGGGTTTAAGAAAGTGAGATTATGAGCAAAACGTGTCAAAGATTGTTTATTGATCAAATCTACACACCAGAAACCTTTGGCTAAGTTTAGTCAAAAACTAAAGTTTTTTATTCTTAACTCTTGTTTGTCTATAAAAAAATGGTGAATCAAAATATAATTTAATGAATTAGTCATATAAACAAAATAAAATCTAAAGATATTGATAGTGTAATGATAATTGAATATCAAAATAGCATAAATTGCATACATTTACTATAACAGATAGGTTTTATGTGACGCGTGTACTCACACTCTATTTCATGGTGCGTTTTATAAATACATATTATAAGATTTGCTTATATATAGAATAGATACAGGGGTTGGAATAGAAAAAATTTAGTAGTTAACAATTCATAATATCAAGATAATATATAGGAAATCTAACCATAGTACATATGTTTTAAATTGAAAATAACCTATTTTTAGAAATCGACAAAAGACCTAATTAATTAATCTTTATAAAGATTTAGTTTAATAGTGATTTGTTGAGGAAATAAAATATATTGTGTGTCGAGCGCGTTATTTTCACTCGTGTTATTATTGGTGCATCAGAAAGATTTGTCAAAAAACTTTCTTTTATAAAATTTCAATACTTTAAATTGGATACTACTCGTGAGAATAGAGGAGGTTTAAATTAAGAATATTGTCTATTAAATTATATAGATAAATAGACAATGCTAGCAAATGTCTTTGCACCACTTGTAGCTACTTTAGACAAAGAATACAAAAACAGTTTTTAATTCATTTGATCTCATGGACCGGCTTTAGAGGTAACTCAACGGCCCGACAATGGCCCAACTAACTCAACGGATAAGATCACATGTCTTTTGGGCCTTTTCTACTTGTTAACGTCAGCAATATAGCAGAGGTAAGCGGCTACTGAAGTTGAACGAAAACACTGACTAAAGCGATTTCAAATTTCTGATCAGAACCAAGTCAGGCAAATCTTTTAACTATCTAGAATACAACATGGTTTTATAGCTTTTTCATGAAATATATATTAAACTCAAGACACAATAAAACAATGCTGCAAAAAAAAGCTGAGTTGAAATCTCACCGTCTGAATTACATTTGTATGACTCTCCGTAAGGGTAATTTTTATGTAATGGGTTTTTTTTCGAAAAATCATTTGCTCTGAGACTATTAAGTGACTAGTGAGGTTTTGGAACAAACCCATCAACCGCAAAATTTCTAGTAGCTGAAGGAATGGCTAGGCGTACTCCATCTAGCTCTGGTTTTGCGATGACTTGACATCCCAATCGCGACCTATATAAATTTTCAAAGGAACATGTTAATATTTTTCAATGACACCCGACCAAAACCATTTAAAGCGTAGAATAGAGAACTCACGTTGCTGTTAACCCGAAAGCGAGATCTAGCATATCATTCTCTTCATCTGTTGGTTCTTCGAGTTTGTTGTAGTATTTGGTGTCCTATTACGATTACAGTTTCAACTATTTGGTAAAACTCAGTTCATGATATTCTATGCAGATGAGTGTTTGTAAGGGCAAGTGAGTTTTACCATAACAATCACATGGCAGGTTGAACACGCTAGAGAACCTTCACATGCCCCTGAAGAGTAATAAAGAAGAAACAACGCATAAATTTCCAATGAAAAGATCAATCTGAGATATTAGTTACTATCTTGCATTATGCGAAAAAGCATCATTGGACAAAGAGGAATAAATGGAGGAAAAATCGTACCTTCGAGTTCTATATCATTTTCATGAGCAGCTTCAAGGATGTTCATTCCTACTGGAACCTTGATATGAATTTCCTCTCCATCTTTATCAACAAAGGTAACGTTTATCCTGAAAAAAATACGAAATACATGTATCTTACATTCAGGCGAGAGTGCTGTTGTCTCATTTTTCGTTGTTGTCAAGAGTTGAATGTTTTCTGAGATAAATTTGAACCTACTTTTCTGTTTTTTCGCCACCTTTCTCAGAGGTAGTGCTGAAAGATGTACAAAACTTATGATTATTCGAGAATAATGCTTCCTTAAAACTCCTAGTTTGCCTTTGCAGCATTGGCTGTCGAGATGAAAGAGCAAAGATATTAAACTAAAATCAAATATGTAAGAGAACAGCGCAAGTCACCAAAAACCCAAGCTTCATAGCTAAGTCACTTCTAAGCAACAGACTCAGGCATTTGCTAGCACCTTGAGCCAAAGCAAAACCCTTTAATTCTCTCTATTGGTTGCTGAACATATCTTATCATTAAGCATCACATATCTATAACTGGCTAAACCATTTCATGATACGGACAAAGATGGTGTATATCTTACAAGCTCCTCAGATTCCTAACAAAACCAAACTCAGTATCAACAAGCTTTTAGCCTTTTACCTAATCTACAATTCAGTCGGAGCCGACCAATTAAGAATTAACAACTCATATCTTAACGCTTGATCGTAAATGGAAAGTGCCATGTCTAGTGAGTGAACTTAATAAGATTCATATGAAAATGCAACCTAGAAATAAAACCAATGCAATAAATTTTCATAACTGGGATTCAGAGAGCTCAGACTAACCGAAGATTGAAGATACTGGCCATAAGACCTTTGAAGAATCCTCTTTCCACACATTGACAAATGTCTCTCTGCCCAAAAGTTAAATCACGCAAACAGTACATGAGCTCTTTACTAAAAGCAGAGAACAAATTCAACCAAAAAGTTGTAAACAGATTGAGATAGTTTATACCTCTTGGGAGCTCTTTAACAATGCGAGAACCTAATCTTGATAGCCTATGGAAGACCATGTTTTTGGCGCCGTCCAAAGGTATAAGCTTTAAACCTCGAAGCAATTCAAAATTAAACCTAAAATGAGTGCAAACAAAATAAGCCAAGAATCTAAACATCTGGAAACAGAAACATTTTCTCCAGGTGATATAACGAAGAATCGACGAATCAAAAATGAACACAGAGAAGAGAAAGGTTATTACTTTTTGAAAGGTTCGACAAAAGCAGAGGTTTTTGGGGAGCTCGAAGATGGAGGAAAATGAGTAAAAGAGGATTTAGGGTTCGTACGTGGCGAAGAAAGACCAAACCTACTCCGTCGCAAAGTCTCAGCTGATTACTTTCTCTCTTCCACCAGAAGAATTCTAAACCCTTCTGGTTTATTCTTCGACGTTCCGACAAATTTCTCAAAACCGTACCGAACCGGATCAGACCAATTTAAACCGATTCTCGTGGCACTTGTGTTTTGCTAAGAGAACTACTTTTTTTTCATGTTACAAAACTTTAGAATCTTCACACAATGAAACTCTTATTAATATAATCCTCAAAATCGCATTGTTATACAAATTGTCTATCAAATCAAGAAAAGAAAAAAGACAACTCCTCAAAACCAAAAAGATTGTCGAGAAAGTAACAAACGAAAGGGGAAGAGGAGAGCTTGGATTTGCTTCAGTGAAGCCTAGTGAGTTCTTCAACTCTCTTGCACAACTCTTCCACTTGAACATCCATACCTTTGGAGATCTCCTCCATCTTACCTCTGCTCAAATCCAAGAACGATTCAATAAGGTCTCCATCCAAGTAACCCTTTGCTTCCGCAGTTCTTTTCTCGTTGTTGAACGATCTCCACTGCTCGTGGCTTAGACCACCAACTCCTTTAATCACTTTCCTCAGACTCGTCTGCAGTTTCTCTAGAAACGCATACTGTTCTTGAGGCAGAGACGCTATCACTCCAATCATCCCACTGACAGTGCCAAATATGACTGTCGGTATCTGACCAATATCTGAATCAGGCAGCTTCATGACAAGAGAGCCATGGCGGAATCGGTTCACAAATTCCCCTATGTGATACTCACCAACCACCTCCATACGAGCACGTTCTTCATCTGTAGCACCTTCGTTGTTCTTCTTTACGGTGAATATGTTGAAGCAATTATCAGTACCGAGGTAGATGTCATCATTGAGTATCTCAACTGCCGTCATCCAGTTTGCATTATAGTCCCGAGCTCTCTCCTCGATCGCACCTTCCTCGTGCTTTAAAACAAACACAGATAATCAAAAGAGTCCGGTGAGTTCTTGTGAACATAACAATCTAAGATTTGGCATGTATTCATATAAAGACGGAAAAACAATTTCGTATCCAAAACGTTTTACCTTGTAGATCAATAAAGAGATTGATTTCATGAGATCACCAACAGCGATGAAGTCTCCACGGGTCTGCACGTAGAGAGCTAGTATGTGACCGTGATGTCCACATTCAGATTGCAGCTCGCGAGTGCCATCATCCCGCAGCATCCACTTATACAACTGAATCTTTTGATTAATAGAAGCAAGAAGTTTGCCATTGAAGGCATTGAGAGAATAAACAGCTCCCTTGGTTTCCTTCTCTGTGATAAGCTGCAATCTTCCTTCTTCAACTATAAACACAAGTATCCTTCCCTACATCCACGAAACAATATAAAAATGAAAAGATAAATTTTCACACAAACAAAATAAACAGTAGTGAGTCTCACTGAAATGATACCTTAGTTGGTTCATTTTCCTCGGGCAAAACATATGCTGTACCAACACAATAATAGACATTTTTGTCGTCTGTAAACGAGCAGCTCAATATGGAGCAACCACATTCAAAGGCATCCAAAGGGTAACTTGACAAGAACTCGAAACTTTGGGCATCCAGCAGACGGACAAAATGCGATTCAGATTCTTCTGCACTTGGTTCGTTTCTCAAACAGGAGATAGCAAATGTTCGTGTTTGTTCCTGATGACATATCCGACGAGCATGCTCTCCAATGGGAATGGTGCGTATGTGAAGCTTCTGAATGTCATCGATGGTACCAATTGTAAGTTCGCCCTCCCTTGCAATTGCTAGACTGCCAATGGAAGAGAAGTAGAGCCAGATTTCACCACAATGTACTTTGATCCCAAAGGAAAATAACAGAGGAAAAATATAGTTTACCTGTCTGGAAAAGCAGCAGAGTTGAAGGGACACATATGACTAACTTCTTTCAGATTCACGTTGCTGTATAATAGCTTCTTGTTGTTGCTATATATAACAGCTGGTCTATCTGATGCAGCGAAGACATGCGTTGCACTTTTAGATGAAAAAGTACGCAGAGTTATAGGTCGAGTCCCCAGTGATACTTTTTTCCGATCTCTTAATTTCCCGCAACTTGTATCCAACTGGAAGTTTAAGAGATGACCGTCTCCAAGAGCACAGAGCAAGTAAGATATCTGTGACAAATGCAATACACTGTTATTAATATGGCAACCAAAGGTTACATTAACAAGCAAGATGGCCATTCCACAAAAATTTAAAGAAAATCATACCCCTTCAAATGCACAAAGAAGAACAGATCGGGGAATGATCTCTCCTCCTAGTTCCTCCTTAGTAATAAGAGTCAAGTCTGGTAGCACAAAAATCCTCACACTTATATCAGTCCACATCCCGACGGCAGCTAGCTGACTGTAATTAGGATTATCACCAATGGGGTTTATGTCAAGACAAGAAACCTCGTACTCCAACAGGACATGTTTCACTTCCGTCAATGTCCCATCCCCAATTTCTAGATAGACCAAATGCCCACCTCCAGTGGCCAAAAGAACCTAACAAGTATATCATTCCAAATCACATTGCATGTCTAGAAACGAGAAAGATACTGAAGTTACAAGTTTGAGACAGAAACAAAATACTATCATAAAAACTTCCTAGAACTCTTCTTTCTGGGCCAAATTTTAAATATAGTAGCTCGAAAAAAAAGAGAAAGACAAACCTGGCTCGCATTTGCAGTTGCAACATTAACAGAGAATCCAGCTGGGGCATCCCATTTATTCCGCAACTCTCTAGTTGTAGAACTAACTAATCTAACAGAATTTGAGGTAACCTGATTAAGGAAAGATAGTAGTTAGTGCATTCTAGGGGAAAAGATAGGATAGAACAATATAGTAGACAGGAAACTATGTCTGAAGAAAAACAACACCGATGAAATACAAAATGGAATCAAACTACAAGCAAATGGAGTTCGACAAAAAATACTTTGTTATCTGGAATATACTTTATTATCTATAAAATGGAGTTCGACAAAAAATTTCCCTGTCTGGTGAAATTAAACTACAAGCAAAGGCATAGAAACTAATGAAGAACACTGGCAAATCATACCTGTACAAGTTGGTTGTAGACAGCATCATGGCAAAATAAAGTCTGAACTTCAGACAAAAAACCCTCAATCTCTGTTTCTTCCAGTTCATCCTCTATATTCATGGCTAGTATACGAGTTTCACTGATAAAACTAACTACAAGGAATGTATCAAAGGCTTCATCAATTGACGATTTCAACGACCACATTCCTTTGATGCCTTGAAGTTCCACGGACGCCTGCAATATACAGCAGAGTTTTATTAGATTACATCAGATGAGAATATTGCTTACATGACACTGAGACAAATTGACAATCCTAATATACACCAAACCTGTTCATTTATTCCTATCCCATTGCGAACTATGCGAAGAGAACCATCCTTGTATGCTCCAGAGCAAGTTACAACCTGACCTTGCCCCTGTCTCTCAAGGTCAACTACACAAAAATCGACAATAGGCCCCAAGTTGACATACTTTTCTAAAATTTCTACATATGACCCTTTTGCATCCGGTTGCAGGTTTAGCTTAATAAGCTGCAATAAGAAAGTAAAAAATGAAAACGTTTGGATGCTTCAAAGCTTGTATTTATTAGAACTCGAAGAAAAATAACAATTGAAACACATATAACTAGGATAGTGGTAACCATAGAACTATATAAGTTTACATTCTTCAAGAAAAATATCTTTCAAACACGTAATGAGAAACTTATTCAATCCTAGCGTACCTGTGAATCTCCATAGCTTGAACCGACAAAGACGACAGCATTGTCCAGATACGAGATGGAAGATGCAATAGAGGTTTCACCCAAAAGCTCAATTTTGAGGCCAGTGACCCTTCAGATAAATAAAGTCAGAATATCCACATTATCATTCATTTCAAAAGAGCTCTGTAGATGCAAAAAAAAAAAAAAAAAAA
>Ga0041059_1000239_pt1 | contig 37161 bp, 44 predicted proteins | sample AraColnosormetaG_FD_56232 | JGI IMG/M metagenome (GOLD analysis project Ga0041059, IMG submission 56232) | Arabidopsis roots microbial communities from North Carolina, USA - Col MF nosort | ecosystem: Host-associated > Plants > Roots > Unclassified | place: USA: North Carolina | collected...
TTTTTTTTTTTTTTTTTTTTTTTTGTCTTTCAGTTTGGTTGTTAAATTGTTAATTATGATTAAAACGATTATTATCTAAAAATATTATTTATTATACTATATTGGATGTATGACCTCACTTCTTAAATTAATCCAATTGCTACACGGCAAGAATCAAACAAAAATAATATGTGAAAAACTTATTGTTGTGAGATCATACTTAACTATATAGAAAAGAAAATGTTAGAATCAAATAATTTAAGAGGATAAAAAGAGTAGTTGAAATAATTGATTGTCGATATGCGACCAGTACCTAAAAATATTAGAATTATGCATGCTAAATATTGTCTGACTTGAAGGTTATTAGTAGTAATAGATTTTATGTGATATGTTTGCTTAAAACAATATCATTAATAAGAATTAAAATCATGACAAGGGTAACGTTTGCCACGCTAGTGGCAGACACGTAGAATTAAACCGTACAAGCATAAATCCTTGTATTAGTCTCAAAACCATCCGGATAAACATAATAAAAGTTCATTTTCTTGCCATTTCTACAAGCAATTGACACCATTATTACCTAGAATAGTACTATTTAATATGAGAGTTTAAAAGACCTGGAATTTTAAATTTTGATGTACGGCATTAATGCATTGAATCGTAAAGTATATTACTCTTGATTATTAAACTAAAAGTGAGTCATTTGGTATCTTAATGACGAGAGAGATTTAACTAATCTCACATTAAACTAAGCTTAAGGATCAAGTGGGGGCAAGCGAATGGCATAACAGTAAATAAAACGAAACACGAGGGCTTTATTTGACAATGCCTCTACCTTAGCTTCAAAACTGAGCTCGTTCTTCATCATTTCCTGAAAACTAGAAAACACAGTTTAAAGGAACATAAAAAGCAACTCTTTTGAGAGATCACAGAAACCCTAATTTGCTAAGAACCCTAATCTCAATTTCCATCTTCCAAAGTTCAGATTCTGTATGTAAATGCATCTGAAGAATTCTACTGTAGCAGAACGGCGGTACATCGGAAAAGAAACCGCCGGTTATTTAACTTCTTCCTCCGATTTGGATCCGAAACCTAAGATTAAACATCATCGTCCTCTTCAGGTACCTGAGATTTTGACTCCAGACATTGGTGCTGGTGCTGGATTCAGTGTGTATAATAATCAAGTTCAAGCTCAGAGTCGTCATCATCTGACGGTTGAAATCCCAGATTCATCGTCTCACAATCTTACATCTAAGAGACCTGTGGTGGTTCAATCTTCTAATCCGTTCAACGTTGACGATTTCCGAAGACAACAACGCGCAAGCTTGGGTCCGATTTCATCTTATTGTCCGTCGTATCTTTTATCGTGGTTTTCTTCTTCTCTTCCATCGATCCCATCGGCCACTAATCAGAAGCTTCTCCGTCATGTTCTTAGAGTCCGTTTGATATGTTTCCATCTTCGTTTCTTACTTCTTCTCTCTGTTCCTCCTCTCTACATCTTCTTCTTGTTGATTAGTTTCAGATTCTTCCTTCTCTTTGTCTTCTCGATTATCGCTTTTTCTTTCGTCCTTTCGATCTCTCTCAAATTCGCTCTTCCTCACTTACCATCGATTCGTTTGATTATCGCTCGGTTACTTTCTCTCAAGCTTACCCCTACCAGATCATCCTCTTCATCTCAGGAGAACACTAAACATGTTATTTGGTCAATTGGGTCTAAGCCTGTGACTGAGAAGAAGACCAACTCTGGCTCATGGGTTCAGAAGTACAGCTCTGGTGATGTATACGAGGGAGAGTTTCATAGGGGGAAGTGTTCAGGAAGTGGAGTTTATTACTATTCTATGAAGGGTAAATACGAAGGGGATTGGATTGATGGGAAGTATGATGGATATGGAGTTGAAACTTGGGCTAAAGGGAGTAGGTACCGAGGTCAATACAGGCAAGGGATGAGACATGGAACTGGTATCTACAGATTTTATACAGGGGATGTATATGCTGGTGAGTGGTCTAATGGACAGAGCCATGGCTGTGGTGTGTATACCTCTGAGGATGGTAGTCGTTTTGTTGGAGAGTTTAAATGGGGTGTCAAACATGGCCTTGGTCATTATCATTTCAGGTGAGAATTCATCAGTTTTAACTTTTGCAGAAATGGTTTAGCTTTTCAGTGTATGGGTGATCTTTTAGTCCCATGCTATTGACGTTAAGTGTGACCGGTTTGAAAAATTGAAGTAAATGTGGTTTCTGGCTTTCAGTCTCGACTTTCTTGTTAAGTTATGATGCTGTGTTTAGGTCCATGTCTATGTTACTCGTGGGATGTTCTTAAAGTTTATGGCTTTCAGTCTTGAGTTCTTGATAGATTGTTATACTGCTTAATACCCTCTACTGGTAGCGTCCGTCACCCTTTGAAGAGGATATCAAATTTTTAAGCCTAATTGTTACTGGCATTGATAATTGCATGAGACTACCCTTTGAAAGATTCTGGATTTCAGTTCAAATTGCATATGAACCAATAGTTTTTTGTTGGCTGTCTTCCTTACGTTTCAGACAATTATAAGTCTAGGGGGAATCAAGGTTCAGGCTTATTTGTTGGACTTGAGCATGGATCTAAAAAAAATTGCATCAATCACTGTCTTCTCTTCTTAAGTGATATCTATCTGACTTGAAGCCACATCTCTCTTGTAGAAATGGTGATACATATGCTGGGGAGTATTTTGCAGACAGGATGCATGGTTTTGGAGTGTATCAATTTGGAAACGGGCATCGGTATGAAGGAGCCTGGCATGAGGGGAGAAGGCAAGGACTTGGTATGTACACGTTCAGGAATGGTGAGACACAGGCAGGCCATTGGGAAGACGGAGTTCTTAACTGTCCTACCGAGCAGACCACTCGCCCTGATTCATCGTTTTCCATCAGTCATTCCAAGGTTGTCGACACTGTCCAGGTACCTTATAATTTATCTTACTGCTGCTCATATATATTAAGTTAGAGTTTAGATCTTTAAGAAATTATCTTACTGCTGCCAATGATTGAGTACCCACATGAGATTTGATCCTGCTCCCTCTCTCTCTTTGATCAACAGCAAGCAAGGAAAGCAGCCAAGAAAGCACGCGAAGTTGTGAAAGTTGAAGAGAGAGTGAACAGAGCAGTGATGGTCGCAAACCGAGCAGCAAATGCTGCTAGAGTTGCTGCTACAAAGGCTGTCCAAACCCAAACATTTCATTGTAGTAGTGGTGACGATCCCTTGTGAGTTCCTGCGGCAAAGATTTTGACATAATCGCAGTCATGACCTTACCTCGAACTTCTACGAAGACAGAAGAGTGAAAGAGAGATGTTTAGAGAACAGCGTCAGAATTCGCAATCTCCGTTGAGATTTTCTTGAAGGTGAACCACTTGGAACCAATGTCGAGATCTCATAAGTAATAAGTAAGAGATCTGGCTATGGAGCAAGTATTACAGGTTTACTTTTTCTTTTCTCCCACTTGTTTTATGAGCAGGCTGGTTTAAAACTGTACATATGTTGTTGAAGAGTAAGCAATGTGTGTTAACAAAAGATCTTTGTAACAAGCGTAACCCATGTAAGAGAAGTAACAAAACATTGTTTTACTTTTACAACGTGTTGAAAATAACACCTTTTTTTTACTAGATTTCTATGGATAGAAATTAGAAAATGACATGAGAATTCCAGATTCAAATCAACTTGACAAAACCAACAAGGGAAAGAGTAAAGATATCTGGTCTGTGACAAGGTCCAAGTAGAGACGAATTACAGATCATCTAGGTAACTGTGCTTATGGTTCTTCAAACCCTTTCAGCAAATCCTAGCAGCCAGCCTTTGTGTTTGATTAAAGTGGGCTGGGCTAAAATATTGGCCGAGGCCCATCAAGTGATTCTCTCCCGCTCAAGTCTTTTAATCCTTGAGGAGAAAATGGACTGGAAAATTCACGGAACTTTAACAGAAAGATGCAAAAATCGTTCTCGTTGATCCAAACAGTGGCAATCTCCGGCGTATTCTCCGCCGTCTCATGCTGGTGAGTGATTGTTCCCGTCTTTCAAGCTCTTCTTCTTCAATTCTCGTCTTCTTCTCTTTCCATGTCTCATCTTTAGGGTTTAAGCTGCCTTACTCAATTTCCAGGTATGGATTCATGTTCGGTAGAGAATCAGCGAGAAAAGAGCTCGGAGGTTTGATCGAAGAGCTCCGTCGTGGAGGCTCCAATTCTGATTCCACTCCCCATTCCTGAGTTAGGCATTCCAATTTCCCAGGACGGAGGAGGTTCTTCGTTATCCGTTGCTAAGTTAGTTTCCGATTTCGATTAATGTTCATGAAAATTGATCAATTGTTGTATAAACCGATGTGTTTGACAAATCCTTTGAGTTAATTCAAGTATGAAAGATTATCGTTTGAACGAGAGATGCATATTGATTGATGATAAGAGAAACTCACATTGATTGAGATAATATAAAACTGTAGGAGAAAAATGCATAGTATTTGAGATTAAGAGTATGAAGATGATGTACAAGGAAAACTCATAGGAAACATCTAAGTGTACATCATCTTGATTTTGCTTCTCTTTGCTCTGACTCTGACCCAGAATTGTGCAAATCTATAGCTTTAACACTCTTACTGGTTTGATCTCTCTAGTTATTTATCAGACAGGAATACAATAAACACCACACTATATGTATGTACCTATGTGGGAAATTACACTAAAGCAGCCTCCTCCACATTCTCAGCGATCTTGCCTTTGACAAATCCAACATAAAGGTCACTTCCAGTTGTGTCTTCTTTTGAGAGTCTCCTCCCATGACCACCTTCCTTCATGTTCTTAACAAACTCCACTAACTGCTGCCAATTTTGACCCTCAAATAACCGCTTGTTCATTCTTAGGTAAGTAAATGCGGTTAACCCATTTCCAGAATCTGACCTATTTGTTGCTACCACTTGTCCGAATGCGCTTGAGTCATATCGTTCTAGCGCGTTCTCCCCTGCTAGTTCGGTTCCGGCCTGCCTTGTCGCGTTCTGTACTTGCTTGACCAGACCTTCTGGTGAGCAATTCGCGTGCTCAGGTTGCTCCCCGTCTTTCATCTCCATGCAGGTGAAGTTGAGCACAACTCCATGTTTGTTGAACATCTTAGCTATTGGCAGATACCCGTCATGGTTTCTTGTGTTGTAGTATCCAGCGGTTAGCTCAGCTGCGTGTGACCTGGTGTTGTAGTGCCAGTGAATTCCAGCTACCTTTCCTGATAGCTTTGCTCCGCTTCCTTGAAAGATACCTTTCGCTGAAGATAGGAGTTGGTCTCCATGTTCTAGCAGCTTCCCGGAGTACCATTCCATGAAAAACTTTCCATACTCGCTATTCCATGTTCCGTCTCTCCTGAAAAATTCAGTATCTTCTGGGAGGTTCTTGTACTCGCCGGCATCATGAGGTCCACTTGTTCCCCAGTTAGTTTTCCCGATTGACTCAGCATATGCTTGAAGTGACGATTTCATATACTGCAATCAACAAGTATCATTTCTTAGAAGAAGCAAATGGAGTATAAGTAAGCATAAGTATACATGATCTTCTCTGGTATATGTCTAATCTCTTGACTAGTGTTCTTATGAATTTCAAGGCTTTTTCTGCTAGTTTAAAATACCTTGTCGTAGCACTGGAACTCTCCAATTCCGGGGAATCTCCAGGTCCCGTTGCTCTCAGGGTATGATGGGTATCTCAATTCTCCACAAGGTCCCATTCCTACTTGAATTTCCTGCAATACATAAAATGATGATCCAATTAGCTTAGGTCCCTGTATTGCTCATGTCTGAAGTTAATTCGTTTCCTTTGTAGTCTAAATTTCTGCTTACCGCAATAACTCCTCCTATGTAGCCTTCAAATCGTTCACGGAAGCTCCTCATGAAATCTGAGTAGACCTGGATAGGTGTTCTTCCTCTTAGGACAGGCACAGAATCACATCCCAAGGAGATATATTCAGGGTTCCTTCTCCCAGATTTGTCTGTGTAGACAAGATCAGGGTTCTTGCTGATCTCTTCAAGCACCCATGGAGGCAAGGGGATACTAGATTGGAAGAGAGAGAACCATATAGAGCATTAATAAGCTAGAAATGAGAGACAGAGATTTTACTCAAAGGGAAGAAACTAAAGTTGCTTCATTACCTGCAAGAGTCTCCTACGTTTCCTCCACATTGATGGAATGACATAACGACCTGGAGTTTGAGACCGTGCTTTTGAACCATCTGTATAAGCTCGGCATAGCCTTCCCAGTTATAATTCATAGGTCCATCTTTCTCCACCAATCCCCACCAAGCATCCACCATCACACCTTCCACACCAGCTCCTTTCAGGGCCATCAAACTAGCGTTCATGGCTCGTGGTTTGTTCAAATGCCCTGACATTGTTACTGTGTCGAGCGGTAACATGACGAACACCGGAACGCTAGCGTCGTTCTTGGAGTGTGGGTATGAGAGAACGTGGAGCTTCTCCCATTTCTCAAGGGTTTCACCTTCTGGCGTGAAGGTCTTCTCGTGAGTGAACTTCATTTCCTTAACCGAGTTCTTTGCTTGGAATTGATATGTTGGCGGCTTCATCTTCGCAAAGGTCATGTTGTTGGAGGAACTTTCTTGGTTTCTAGAACTCTTGGCATCTTTACGTTTGATAAGAGAACTCGAGGAATTCAGTGTCAATTCCATAGTTTTTTTCTCTCTCTTTGTTATGATGAGAAATGAGGTAGAGAATAGAGCTGTTGGTGTTTGATAGAAGATATGTTTGTGTTTGAGAGAAAGATGCTGTTTGTGTGTTTGTATTTATAAAGAATATTGATTGGCTGTGGTTTGGAGACCCAATTTCAAAAAGTGGAGAGAAAATATCACAAAGGTTGCTTATTTTAACCTTTTCACTTGTCACACGGTTCTTACACCTCAAAATGAAAAATTGTAAATGTCACATCAGTTACAAAGGAAGATGTTTTAGTTAATAAATTCTCATTTACATGTGTATTCAGCTATAGATAATTGAGTTTTGTTTTCCTGTTGGTGAATTATTTACTTACTCACTCCTGCAGTTTTTAGTTACAGAGAACTCTTAAATCTAGTCTTGCTTTTCTCTTGTTAATGGAGATAAGCTGATAATTTTGGCTTCTCACCTTTGGCTTTGAACACATGGTTCGTGTGGCTGAAAATTATTAAGTTCTCTTGATTTTAGTTTGAATAAGAAGATAAGTGCAACGATTTAATTATTTCTGTATGAAATTTCTTGTGGTGGCTATTAACTTTGCTTATTTTCTTTTTCTTGGACTTTCCTTCCTGTAAGATTTGTGTTTTCCAACTAAGCAGCTGACAGATCCATTGACCCAAAAAATTCTAACAATGCTAATATTTTCTTTGAAAATTTCTTCTCATGGCCCTCTTGTTCACTGTGGCACATTCTTTGTGACTTTTTTTTATATCATACTCATTGATCTGTTTATTCTGTTTTTTTCTTGCCTGGTTATTACATTCTGCCATATATGTAGAGTTACAAGATTATATTTTTTTGTCAACCTTTCCATTTGGACTGCCTGAATGCTGCATTCTGTTTGTAAATGAAATATGTTGTTATATGGAAATAACAGGACTTTGATGCATTAAGCCCTTGTTGTGTGTGTTCGATGTGATTCACGGATATTGATACTATGTTACTTAAGAACATGTGTCAAAAGTTAGCCAGTAGTGTCTGTAATGCTTAATACTTAAGGCTTTGATCTTGTTCTATTAGCCATGTGAGTTTCAAGTGTTTGTTTATTGGAGATGACTTTTGATGCATTAGAATCCATGTCGACTGCAAATGTTATAGAGAATCTCTCTCTCTCTCTCTCTCTTTTTCTTGCTGACTCATTGAAAGTGACGGTTTGGTCTTTATTCAGGTGACGAAGATTGCGCTTTTGGCTATTTCCTCAACAAGTAGTTTTCTCTCGTTTCTAATTCTCACCATTAGTTTTTTGAATGGTAGAAATTGATCCTTATCGCCTTTGGCACCTTCTCATTTTGGCTTGTGCTTTTATTCAGCAGGCTAAGAAATGTAGAAGGCGGGGGGACGACATTGGACATTGACTCAAACAGGTACGCTCTTCAAATCCTAATTGGTGTTTTTGCAGTTAGAGAGAAATTTGTTTTGTAAGAAACTGAGTATAAAATCTTGAGCTTCCTCATTCTCTATCATTAATCCTTATGTTGATTCAAAGACTATAGTTATGTCTTGCTAAGTATATCTAGATACATATGCTTTGTTTCCTGTGTTGCTCTGTTTTCAATGATATATGCATGTTGTGACATCTACGGTCAAGAATTTGAAATAGACACAAGCTTTTTTTGTGAGAATATGTCTCTAAACTCTAAGGTAAGCATTGTAAGAAACTCATGATTGTGACGAGTGAAAGAATGGGTAGATGTTGATTTTGGCTTTTGAGGTAAAAATCTCATTGTCATTTTCCTAAATTATTTTGAGGTGAACAATGTTAATACTTTTTCTTGCTTATCTCTGTCCATGGAAAGACTTGAGCTTTATTGTAGACCGATGATGAAAAAAGTACAAAGCGTGTGGACCTGTTTTCACACACTGCATCAGCAAAAATCCAAGATTTGTGGTTGGTCCCTTAACGTTGAGTGTTTCTCTTTTTGTGCGTTGATATCTTCCTTCCACGTAACCTACTTGCTTACCCTCCCCACTTCTCTTTTTTACCCTCCTCACTTATTTGGTCGACTACATTTGATTAGTGCTTCTTTGTTTTGGCTTTAGATTTCATCATTGTAAAAATCTAGGATATTCTAGAACCCAATCTCTGGCACATCTTTTTTATTTTCTTGGTTCCTTTTTCTTTCTCTGTTCTTTAAATGTTGCTTGTACCAATTTGGTTAACATATCTAACTAAGGCTTCTGAACAATATTTTCTGTCATTATAGTTAGAAATCTAGGATTTGGGTTAGAAATCGTATGATCTCGTGTGACTTGTGAGCTATGAAACAATGGTAAAACTTGGTGGTATTCATTCATGGATGAGATGTGTAAATTTGTTAGGGCTTAGTGATTGTGTTTTTTTTTTTCAATTGGGTTAAGGCCAAGCTAATATTTTGTAGTCTTGTTTAACGCGTGTGTAGAAATATTTCTGTGTTGTGAATGCAAGAAGGTAGACTGTATATGGCAAACTGATTTGGTTTTGTGGTTATCTCAATGGTCAAAGAGTATCATCGTCTAGACTTAATTGTAAAACTAAAGAAATTCAAGTGTAGTAACAGTTGAGCTTTGGTTTGTCATTGTCGCTAAGATATTTTTCTGCTTTGTGATGTGATAAGTGAACATAAGTGTAGATATATAAGCTAACGAGTTTATCTGTAACCAAAACAAATTAAATATCTCTTTGAAATAAAAATTATTAGAAGATATTTTCTCTTACATCTCTTCTTATGTTGTATCATTTTCAGAAAGGACAAGACATGGTTTCCCATAAATATCACATGAAGATATTTCTAGTCTACACATGTAGACAGAAAGATCTGACAATCACAATAATTCAATACAGTACTGCGCAAGGGGCAGATATTTTGTGACCAGAGCCATCAAGAGAGGTTTCAAGATTCTGCAATGGGGAAAGCTGAGCCGATACGGTTGTTGCCAAGTCGGTAACATTTGACATTGACATTGTATGGACCCAACTGAATGTGGTTATCTTCTGTGCCCATGAAGAAACACATGGTGTATAGAGCCAACTCGAACTCTGGACTTACTCCAACTAGAGTACTTGAGACTGATTTTAGAACACCGTTCCACTCGAATTGGATTGTTAGCAGCTGAGTCTCTGAATCAGGCTGCATACGAAGCAAAAGTGTGGTTTCTCGGTCAGTCACCGGTTTTGAAGTACTTATATTTGGAGGACATATTTAGCATTGAACGAAGCTATGGTACTTACAATTTCACCGCGACGTCGGGGAAATATATAGCCTTGATAATCTACAGTTCCTTTGGCTTCCTCCAAGTAAAACTACAAGAAAAGAGAGCCAATTTAATCGGTTGTAAGTTTTACTGTTTTGAATCGGACTTTCTAGAGATTTGAATTCATGGTAGGTGGAGGACAAAAAGTGTTTTACCTGAAGCCAGTTATGGAATCCAGAGACTTGTTCCCCACCAGATTGTTTGATCTCACCTACAAAGACATGCTCAAACGCAGAAGATGAGCCAGATGTACCTCCGCGGCCATACAGATCGAACCAGAGACTTGTCAACATTCTCTTGAACTCTAAGTAGCTTCCAGGAGCGACGTCCTTGAGCACAAGGTACCTGTGAAGGTACTTGATCACAGAGGTTCTGCTAATTTCTTCAATGAAAGCCGCTTGCTCTTGCCTCTCTTCTTCTGTGACCACTTCTTTGTAACCTTCGTTGGGGTTGTAGTTGTCAAGCAATGAACAGAATCTGGCGAAAGTCGGTTTTCTAGAGACTTCCTCGCTCACCCAAGAGAACAGTAGTCCTTCAGCCATATCAGCTCTCTCATGGACCCTTTTCCCATCTCCGCAGTCGATTTGATAATCCCTTCCAGGAACAAGGCGGTTTAAATCGAGCTCCCACAGTTTGTTGCAAGCTTCTGAGAGACCTGAGAGCTCTAGTTGTGAGGGTTCTAGGTTTCCATAAGTTTCAACTTCGTCTGAGTAGTGTTGTTCACTTGCTGGGCGTTTGTAATCTTGCCATTGCTCCTTCTGGACCTGCGGAGAAAGAGAGTGATCACACATCAAATCAGTGGAAAAAATGACGGGTAAAATCAGCAGTTAGGGCTCTGTCTCGGTTTCGAAAATTCAAACCTTATGTGATTGCCTTGCAGGTTTCTTTTTGCCCACAGTTTCCCAACCATCATTTTCCTCTTGCTGGCTCTCCTGTACTTGGAATCAAATGCCAACATTAGATCCTAAACATGCTAGCTAAACTGACATTAGGTTGATTCTTCCTTTATAAGATGATCTAATGTAAGAGTAAACGAAGTGATATCTCACCGAGAAGTCTTGTTTCTCGCTCACTTTAGCCGCATATGTATTCTCTTCCTGGTCCTCCTGCGTGGGGAAATCAAAATGCTGAATATTAAAGGCTTTTTGCAGGTAAGGAAGAGCCTGGTTTCTTGTGAATGAAAGAAAGATGAAAGAGTCAATTGTTTTAGAGATTCATAAATATGAATTTTACAAGATTTCTTTGTTGGTGCATAAATAAGACTGTTTTACGAAGTAGCAATTTCACTGAAACTCAAATGCGTTATTTAAATGTTGAATTGGCGTTGATCACAAACCTCATGTGATTGTGAATGCCTTGTGGGAAGCCTTTCGCCCTTCTTCTCCCATTGATTCTCCTATGAAACAATTGAGAGCTATTTCATTAAGGACTATCTAACAGTAACGCAAAGTAGGATAAATATACTTTCTACATTACAATTGCCATTTGCCAATGGCGTAGCTTAAACTCAATTGACTATAAGCTTCTACGAATCGTGTATTTCAGCTAAATTCAATGAGGTTCCAATGTTTATAGATACTGAGTGATAACTTGAGTTACAACTTGCTAATCAGAGTTCTGGTTTCTATAAATCGGTTCGAATTTCCCAAACGGTTTGAATTTTGACTTCTTACCTCTGAATTCTGGCGACGGCCGTGCGACGATCCTCCCGCGCGATTCTGATCCTCTTCCTCACCGGAAACCACCTGCGACCATGTCCAGATTCCAGAAGAAGAATCGTTCAACAGAAATTCAAAATCTCTCAACAATAAATAAAAAAAACTGATAACGCAGAAGAGGAATTGATGATGTACGAACATTAGCCCAAGTAGATCTGGATCTCTCGTCCCTCGAGTTGCCTTCATCATCACCACCATCGTCTCCGCCGCGGCGTTGGTTTCCTCCGATAGCCACGTCGACCAAACCTCTGATCAATCCGTCCATTGTCTCTAACAGGAAAGAGATATTTTGTTTTGATTTAAAAGAGTGTGTGGGAGTTGTGATCCAGAAATGGTAGTTGAATAACGACGTCGACGATTTACTTCCTGTTTTTTCATCACGCGCGTGACGTTTAGATTTTTATTACGGCATTTATTGTTTACCGATCCACTAGTAGCACTATGCTCTCATAACGGTTTTTCGCTCCTACCGACAAATAATAGTTGATTCGTAAATTTTAGTTAAAAAAAGAAGGTTATGGCCAAAATTGACTATTCTTTTCAGTTATTTTAGTGGAGGGTAATATAGAGAAATATATATACATAGTGATCAACCTGCTTTCTATAATCAAAAACAAAATCTAAAATATTGTTTTCTCATTTTAGATGCAAGAGAGTTGACTCAATGAATCATAAGACTCGTCTCTGTAAATCTTGATCCTAAAATTCCGTCCACGCGGGCCGTTTACTCTCAAGATGTAAATTTGAGCGATGTAATTGACTCGCCAAAGTAGCGCGTTAAGCTCTAGTAGTGCATTGGTCGTGTATTAAGCTTTGCACGTTCCCGCCACAACTAAAGGCTTTTAAACTTTATCAACAATCAACATGTAATAATTAAAAATCAACCTAACAATCTTATAATATTAGACGCAATTGTGTTGTGTAGAGCACCACACGATATTGATACTTCTGTTCAGTAATCGAAATTACTCAATCAGTAGAGAGCTCTGAATGTTACCAACTAGTCTTGGTTCAAGCTTTTTTACATATAATGATTAAAAAAAGATGTGAGCTAAAATATACCAAAACAATAAAAAGAAATTAGAAATAGTCTTCTGTTTTCTTAATTATAAATTAAAATCTTCTAACAATCTTATTATTATTAAGACTAAGACAAATTTCTGTAATAATAATAACTTGTACAGATACATCCTTCCTAGAAAGCACAAGTAATTTTATCCACAAATGTACAAAAAATATCAACATAAAAGCTCTCTTTTCACGCCAAACAAAAAACCAACAAAAAAACACTCTCTTTGTTTGCAAGTCTACTTCGTTGCATGAAGTAATAGTTTCCCAAAAGCCCAAAAAAAAAGAAGTGAAAAGTTTCATTCTAAACGCAAATTCTTTCCCGATTCAGATTCTATGGACCTGTAATCATCTCGAACTCTAATTGCTTTCCAATCAGAGTCCTCTTTGGTCTGTCGCAGAGCCATAAAGTGGAGTGCATCACTTCGAACTTGGTAAATTTGACAAGCCCATGGGTACGAGTCAGGTGCAGACCAAACCTTCTGTTCTTCAAACTCAGTCTGCTCGGCCAAAGACGTTGGCATGCAATACACTGTGTTGAGCTCTGGCTCGATGAAACCAGCCACTGCAACACATCCAGGAGAGACGAATCCCTCAGGAGCCCGTGGATGCCAGATCGATACAGGACTTATGTAATCATCTAAGCAATTCCTCCACACCTGACAAGTGAATAAACATATATGTATCATGCTAAAAACTCAGGTTTGATAGAGTTTGCGTTTGCTCAAAATTTGGATGCTGAGCACTTAATGCATACGATGAGTTCAAGGTTGAAAATACTGTGCGGTTAAATGCAACGGATTACGGTTGAAATAAAATGTTAGAGAGATACTTACAAGGTCATAACCCACAGGAAGTGCAAACACTCCATTGGTGTTATTGTAGACAGCAGCAACATTTGGGGGATGGCTACCAACGTGAGCTACATCACCCACTGACACGAATCTGGCAAACAACAATGACGAAACTGCTTAAGTTTCAACGGCTCAATGCAGCTACAGCATCACCATTAGGGTACTAAATAACCAAGTTAAGAAATAATAAACTAGATTTTTGGAATTTTAAATCTCTTTTGGCTATACTTACCCCGCTGGACAACTGGGTCTCCAGATAGTGCAAACTCCTCCATCTTCAGAATCCTGAAAGCCAAAAAGGAAATAATTGTAAAGAAAACCTCAAAACGGTTGATGTGGGGGGTGAATTATACATGTTTCGTCTCATAAAGTTATAAATCAAGGATTCTTATTGACATGTATTGATGACAAGGGTTTAAGATTTTGATCCTGGTCTCCACCTCTTAGCTTAGGCTAGAACCCAAAATTTTCGAGTGTCATCAAAAGAAATAAAATCTAGAAGGCAAGAAAATCAGAAATTTTCTGTACTAACAGGGAAACCCCTTTCTAAGCTCAAAGATATAGATTGGGATGGAAAGGAACTTACCTGCTTTTTACACAAAGAACATCGACCTTTGGATTCTCGCTCACTACTCCAGATTTTTGAGAAGTTGATACTATGTTTGACAAGCTTTTTATCATCTGAGACAGAGCTTGAAGAAGAAAGTTCTCTCGATTTAATAATAGCTTTGTTTTTGTATGTTTTTGAGTCTCTTCCATCAGCCTCATTCCAAGCAAAATACACATGTCTCTGGCTTGAAGGAACCTGCAATGAGAAGAAAGAAAATTCATTAGGTGTGTTGCACTGGTATGAGCTTCAATATTTGCATAATTTACACTGGTTAGTAAGTTATGTGGAATATAAACCAGAAAACTTAAAACATGTTTTCTCATTATATTTTTACTATAAAATAGAAGACTAAAGCATCTTGGGAGTAGTAATTTCAAATGTAAATTTCACTTGAATCATAGCCAAATTATCAATTCTATAACTATAATGAGAATAGTGATAGCAATAACCTTGAGCACAAGATTTTTCATGTTAGACTGATATGCTTTCCACATTTTGCGCACTACTGAACAGATTCGGACAGCTTGAGGTTCTAGTCCATTTAAGTCTTCTGGCACGCTGCATTTTATAACCTGAGCAAAACTCTCTGACTTCCGAAAACTCTTCAGATGCAGTATGAGATGCGAGGGCCTTTGGCTACCTGCCTTTGCCAATTCCAACGCCATAAGTTCCTCCCAAGGCACATCCCACATGATCTTGCTGGGTTTCTTATCCATCTTATCCAGATCAGAGCACTAAATGGAAGCAAACATTCAGTTAATAAAAACAATTTTGAGACGCTAATGGAAAACCTGCATGTGAAATCGTATTCTAGTTGGTTAAACCTGTAATAACACGACTCTCTTGTTGGTCACCATGACAATGCGTTTGTATGGAACAAGGAAATGCTCTTCATAGCAATCAGACAAAGCAAATTTTGAGGGTTCCCTGAATATTTCTGTACAGCCAAAGTGCCGACTTGCTTCTGCTAGATGAAGGAGCATCTGCAAAACGAGATAACCAACATAAATCAGAACTAGTTTGGTGAGTGGCAAGCGTAACTAGAAGAATGTAAGTTCGTGGCTTTCTGGCAATATTTCAGTATAACTTACACCATATCGTATAAGGAGCTTAGAATGTAAAACTATTAGATTGAAATATTAAACAATAGGATAGCCGACTTGTAATTATGAAGTTTTGGAAGCATCCAAAATTTCTCACTAGTAGACAAGAAAAATAAGCTGAGCCAGTACCTGGCCTATAGCTTCCTTCTCATCATATTCCCTGAGTATACCATCAGCATGAACAGCACGAGGATTTCTAATTCTTTCCAAGGCGGTCCTGTTGCTCAAAACCTCCAAACATCTGCTACAACTTGCTCCAATTCCATCAACAGTCAATGAGAAAAAATCTAATGCACCACTCACTGGTTGTACAATAAATCCTAGGAACGCCCGTCCTACCCCATGGGCAAACCCTAGAATACCATTTTCTCGGGCGCTCTCTACAGGCTTTGTAACAACTCCTGAAACCCCAAAGGCAACACCTTGTGCCAGGGCTTCTGTTCCTTGAACAATTGCATCACCTACACCGGTGATCCGCCTCGACCAAACCTGATTCATATTCACACCTCTTTTGAGCAAACTGCCAAAGTGATCAATTCAATATTTTATAGCAAGAAATGTACCTGTTTAGCCCGTAGTTGCATGAATTGACCATCAGTTGAAAGCTCGGCAAACCCTTTGCTAAGAGAGGCCAATGTTGAGCTAGTCATACCCAAAACATCTACTGAGAAAATCAAATGTAAGGGATTGTGGATCAGATCTCTCCATATGCGATTCCCGATGGCTGGAAGTATTGAACTTTTCCGTATAAACCGATCTCTGTGCATTACTCTCCTTAGATGAACCTATATGTACATATGATTTTGAAACATTAGCAACATTTCTCGTTCTCTATTTGTCAGTACTAAATTCCAACTATAGCAAAATGATGAATTAGCCTGTGGTGTCAGGCAATTGAAATGCTTTCTAGCTACAAGCTGTTTCATGAGAATCCAAGGAAAAAAAGCTTCTGAGCTACTTATCCCCTGTGTTACTTATCTCGTGTGCTGGGAGTCAAGAAAGAGTATGGCTTAAACAAACTCATGCTCAACAATTCATAATTTACAACAAGTTGTAACTTTTTAGTAGTCAGTTCTCAAATGAAGTAGACTACCACGAAATGGAACCAGGTATCCCAACAATTAGTTCTATTACTAGGAAGATGTAATCACTATTCCATTTCATAAATGGGAGTAACTTCAAAGGAAAATCAACCACCTGAATTTTGAAAGCATTTCCAACAGCGGACAAAATGGGGCTCCAAACACCAAGAATTCCATGAGGCCTCTGAGCTGGCGCTGTTTCTAGTGAGACCTTTAGCCTTACCTCCGAAACATCTATGAGGCTGAAAATCACAAACAAAATCATCCAATCACTTAAGTTAGAAAATTGCTAGACTTGCATACCAAAACGGCCAAATAATGTGGCCTTCGTATCTGGTAAAAATTCTATAGAAGACAAGAATACTTTATATGTATCTCAGGATCAACTTGCGCGACACTAGAACTTTTGGGGAGACGGTCCATCTGAAGCTTATTGTAGAAGTCAGCTGAAGCCCAAATGATAGGCTCGTGAATGTTTAGTCGCCAGGTATTATCTGTTACCTGTCAATTGAATAGAAAATACATCATGTGCTTCAGATAGTATCTCAAAGTTATGTTTGAGTACTCTGCAGATAAACCTGACTAGAATACATACCCGTACATACACATATGGATACACTTGAATGCCATCAGTTTCTTCGTTACACATTGTAATTGTCATCTTAAGCACTGGTTGACGACTATCTCCAGTGTTATCTGGTGCCAATAGTACTGGCATTAAAGTTAGAGGTAGCTGGTTATCAATCTGTAAACGACCCAGAATGATTTTGAACCTGGAAATCATTAAAAAGTATATTGATTATTTGGTTCCATCATTCCAGTTATACATGAAACAGACATGAAAGGAAAACATTACTGCGATATTCGAGTTACCTGCTAGTTCTTCCCTCATCATACCCAGTGGAGTAAGATACAAATACTCTTTCAAGGTAAAAATATGATAACTCTTTAGGCATGTGATCTACAAGAGAGATCCCCACTAGTCCCATTTCAATTATGACCTCCAGAGTGGTGGTCTTGTGTTCTGTAGGTGTCTGAGGAGTAGAATATCCATGATTTCCAATCGATGTCAAAGATATGATTTCGTTAGAACTCTGTGAAGTACTGTCATCATCGGTGAATCTAGCAATCTTGATGTCACCAATTTCTTGAACATCAAAGTTCACTTCTAACTCCCTACACAATTCAGAATCCACAGCACCTTTTTCCATGTCTACTTTGAATACCCCAGAGCGGTGATCACTTTCAACCTTAGCATCCAAGAACTTTTGACCATAAGGATCTTCCCATGCAAAATTTTCTGTTGTAAGAGGTTCCAACAAAACCCACGAATCTTCACCAAAACCAGATTGCCGAACACTGATGCTTTTGACAGTTGATCTATTTTCAACCCTGGTTTGAAAAGTTTTCACAGAAAAAGAAGAGGAAATTAGTGATTGTTTCACAAGCATGGATGTCTGTCGCTTGTAGAGAAGATACCTCATAGGACCGTTGCTTGGTCCTAGTCGAAATACAACTATAAAACGTGATCCCTCTTCAAATCCCCGTATCTCTGCTTTCACATATCTCCGTGCACCATTTTTACTCTTTAATACAAGAACAATTGTGTCCTCTCGGGTAACTTGAACGGGAAATGACCACTCTGTTTCTCTTAACCGGACCTGAAATTAGGCAATGTAATAAGAAGATGATACATCATTAATATAAAAAGAGATGCTCTTACCTCTCACAATGTAAACATATGTGGTAGGTAAGGGAAGTATGCATATGTAAACCATTTAACAATACAGAACATAATCGCCTTGCAGTGAAACTCTAATTTACTGCTCCTAGAAGTCTCACTGGTTTTACTGAGCAAATATCATATGCTACATACTTCCAGTGGACACCTTCAACAACATTTTTAACCATTCTTTTGTTTTTGTGTCTCTCCCTTTTTCAACAAAGTGACTAAAGCAAATTTATGAAGAAATAGAAAGTGGTGTAGACTCTGCAAATTAGACAGCTCACCTGGAGTTCATCTCTCCCACTTGGCTGGAAAACAAAGGAGACCCTTGAATCATAAGCATGGAGTACTTTTGGTTCATCTGCACTGTTCAGTTTAATATATATGTCTTCACCGATCCTGTTGGTGAAAGTCATGAATGGTCGAACAGATATGATCTGAAAATAAATTCGAGTCAGTACGTAATAACAAAGAAAAAGTAGAAGACAAAATGCTTGTTACCTTTGTAGGAACCGACTGGTAAGCACAAGGTTTTGTAGATAAAAATAGCCGCATGCAATTTCCATCGGGATCATACGCATCCACATCCAAAGATCCATCCTATTAACACAAACTCAAAGGTTAATTAAGCTCAATATTTGAGAATACTAGTCTATCGATCAAATGCAATAAAATATTACTGACCATGTCACCCAGAGCAGAAAGATCTTTGACAGGACCATGTTGCTGATTGCCAAACTGAGATATAGACACTGACAGGCCCAGAAGTTTGAAATTCAAAGTAGAAGCAATTGTATGACCTTCATATATTTCTTCTTCGGTTACCTCATCTAGGACTACTTCATCATTCTTTTTACTTCGAAAGGGAAGACCAACTTTTCTTGTTTGCTTCTTCCCTGACAGATCTAAAAGTCTGAGTGTAAGTGAGGGACACCTCGCAATCGAAAACCAGAACGGAGCATAAACTCTGATGATCTTCGACAAAACTATCTGCTGTTCATCATAGTTTTGCTCCAGTATTACTTGAGCAATCCTGCTTGCATAAATTCAACTGTGTGAGACCAATTAAATAAAGAAAAATTAATTCTACAATTGTGTCATCTCAGCAGAAAGAACAAGACCTTCCAGTGGCAGAACTTCTTAGTCCAATTGTCTTCGCAGGGACACCATTGGGGTGAGATATAAGGACAGCTTCCTGCCAAATTCAATAGTGAATGTTTAATTTCCCAAGGGAGAATAGAAGATACAGAACGAAAATTTTGTGTGCCTAGGTGATGTGAATCTAGGTTAAATTTCCTAACTTACATGCATTGGTAGCCATCCTCTTTGTGGAAGCAAAGAAAAGTATAAAGGGTTTCTTATATCAACACTATACACCTTGACAGTTTCCCCAGAAATAAAGACACCTCTACAGCGACAAATAAAATGACCACTAGCTTGCGCCTCTAACACTGAGTACTCAGCTCCAAATGGAAGACAATTTGCTATAGAAAACGGTGATTTGACCACAAGGGTCCAGTCTTGAATAGGGTCCGAACGTATATCCTTTGCAATTTCTGTTGCTTGGGTCTTCAAACAGAACCACAACTTTTGATTATCTCCGGAAGAAGTACTGTTTATCTGAGTACAAAATAGCAAGTGCTCGGATTCAGTTAGAGCCGATATACATATTTCAGGCTCTGATTCACAAGAAACCTCTGCCCCCCCAGGCCTCGAAACCACAGAACTCCAAGAATACTCATCCGACCCATCAGGAAATACACACTTCAGTTTCAGAACATAAGATGCCGACTGTGTCAATCCTGATAAGGGAACCGGTAACGTATCACCAGGTTTCAGTAACCCAATTGGAATATCTGGAATTGAATTTACTTTAGACTGCAGGCAGAGGTCAAGTAGAAAGTCAGTATTGTTCTCCACCGAAACTAGAGACCTGACATTTACGTATCTGTTTCCATCCTGCATACTAACTTCACTTGCAACCACATCATTTCCCAACCTCCAGCAAGCAGCAGGAGCAGCATAATTCAGCCTAACTGTCGTCCAAGGACCCTCAATGCTAGGACTTACTTGAAGAAATCCAGATTTTTTTTCTCTGAAGGATTTGCTTTGGTCCACTTTCGACTTAGCTGGCAACAGTACAGCACATCTTATTTTTCCGCAGTTCTTTCTTTGATCCCCTTGGTTAATGCTCTGCAGGAAAACAGGAAGCCAATCATTTCATTTTATCGCAATCTGTGAACCCAGAAAGTCGAAAATCCCTTAACATGCATGTATTGATAATACAGTATTGATATCATTTTCTACACAACAATGGCTACATCCTGACAGGAAGGGGGGCATGTTAAGTTCACGATTTTTACCATGGTTTCAGTTGTAGATAAGTCTAACCAGACAAGGTCATTAGCATAATTGTGCTGGTATACGTTGTCCTTCATATATTGTGCTATCTGTTTTAGAGGAGCTGAAAAACTCCCAACAGGGGCACCTAAATCGTGAAAACAACATCGATTAATATACCACAAATGAAAGAAACCCTTTAACTCGGATACATTACCACGTAATATATAAGCTATAAGAACTAAGGACACAAACCTTTTCCGACGTCTGTCACTATTAATTCCAAGACAAAGTCATCCTGGGAAAATGAAAGAACAATAAAATATCAAAAGAGCCACTGCAGCAACCTTGATCTTGAAGACAACAAAGAATAACCAGAAAATATTATTCATAATACATTTTATTCTAAAATTGTACGAAGGTACATGTACTAACTAAGATTTTCCAAGCTATAAGCACTGCAGCATTTAAACCTGTTTCTGATTTGCTTGGGTATATGAAGCTGTGTGATTAATCAATCTATGAGATTAATAGTAGAAATACAATTAAAATGGCGATGGACATGAAAATCCACAGAGAAGAAGAACATAGCCATTTGGAAAAATAAAACAATCCAGCAGTATTCAGGGGATACAACTTAGTTGTAGGTCAAAAAAATGATGTTAGATATCATGGAAGAGAGAGAATACCAGGGAGTCGATTCTGAAAAAAAATATTTCATTCCAGTCGACCACTTCTAGCTCAGAGGACAACATATTTGAAACACTTCCACAAGTACGTGCACTTTGCTGACGAAGCTCTGATTCAACAGGGGAGGTCTGATTGGGAGACAGGCGTATGACTCCTGTGTATTGATGCGAAGACAATCCACAAGTTCTTGGAAGCTATAAACATATCAAATACAAACAACTGTAAGAAAACAAGGTTACTCCACATAACAACTTCTCCAAAACTTTTGTGTAGTCAAATAACTCATTAACCCAGTAAAAAAGTCACTAGAGGCGTAAGCCATAAAGGATAAAAGAAACTGAAAGCACATTAAACTCATTTCCTTTCTTTATCAGCATAGAGAAGTAAAAGAAGACAATAAAAGGAGATGCAGGAGCGCCTGGGAGGTAGAATATATAAATAAGGGCACCAAAACGAATGTAACCTTTGTTTTAAGCAGAAAGGTACCTGTGCATCCATCACAATAACTGTAACCATGATTCTAGGATTTCTGCATAGTTCTCCTCTGAGGTGAGAATCCAACATATTGGTCAAGACGGGAACTTTTACAGGTCTGACGTCCCCAGATGGCATCTTTACAATATCCTTAAATCCTTTGATTTCGGTGGCTCTAATATATATATCTTGCCCAAGTTTGTTTTGTGGAATTATGAAATAGTTTTTCTTCTGATGCACCTCAATGACAGATTTTCCATTGTCAACTAGAGGAAGTGCTCCCTGTAAAAAATAGCAAGTGTAAATCAAGAGAGAAAGAAAACGTGACTTCTTCAAAAGAGAAGGTAAAGCTGAATAAGCCTCTGCTTCACCAAGGGAGTGGCACAGAAGGACCAAAAGAAAAGTTCTCACTCTCTCTTTATGGTATCCATGGACATTGCTAAGGCTGTTCCAACTAGAATACGCTTGGATAATTGTATTAGCATTCGAAACTGAGATGTTCACGTTCAAGTCCTTTGTAGATGTCAAGCGCAACTGAGAAACCGCACCAAAGGATCTAGGGTTGAACTGGTACCTGCATCATGATGGAACATAGCCATTATATATAGTATACTCCACATTTGTTGGATTATATAACAACCAGAATAAACAGAGCAAATCACCCGCTCCCACAAAGTGTTTAGACATAAACATTTCTACACTATTGAGACTTAAAATGGCACTGCAATTAGAAAAAAAACCTTAAGAATCCGTCTGCAGGCTCAATGAGAGGCTCCCATGCTTCATACTTATCATTATATGACCTGGCCGCTAAGGAGAAGTTGATGGTTGAATTTGTGTAGTCGGTTTTGCCAAGTAATCCAAAACTTATATTGTTCAAAGATACGTTAACCAATGGAACCATCTGCAAAGTACATAGATACACCATTATTTTCACACAGATAAATATGCCACACAGATTTGTTTGGTTCTCTTACCAGTCCCCCATAGTCATCAAATAGCGCAGCAGAAAAAGTCCCAATTTCTGCATGAATGACCATGTTATCAGTTCCCCCAGGCAAACCCTGGTCTGCTAGCTTTAAAGCAAATCTCCTTGGTGGTTTTTTCAAACCACTACGGACAATAAAGGTCTTCAACTCATTCCCTATGCTCCATATACTAAATGGTTCTACCCTCTGCCAGACATCAGAGGTATCCCACAAACTTTCATCCGCAAAATGATCACCAGCTACCATATCGCTACGAGCGCATCTTAATTTGGTGAAATCATATGGTTTCGGTGAGCCTTTACATGCAACACAACCCAAAGAAACAAAACCCGGTGGAGCCTGAGGCATCCAGAAAGATATACTTTCTACTCCCCTGTGTTTCTTGACACGTCCAACAAGTTGGAAATCAACAGCGGCTTTGAGGATCTCTTGATCGCTAGTATCATGAAGAACCACACAAGAGTTTGGAGGTTCATACCTACACATTCACCCCAGAAGAAATTATTATCCAACTTGCAAGTACAATAGGATGCACTAAACGACATAGTACATAATATTATGACTTACCCACTAACAGCAATATCTCCAAAATAAGCCATCCCTTCAGAAACGATTGGTCGCCATATTGAAACTTTTTTCTGCGAGCCTGAGCCCCTATTCCACCATATCAACTCAAAGGTGGCAACAGCTTCAAATCGATGACCAGAGTTAACAGAATTCAGTGGCTGTGGCCGTGTGGGCTGAATAATATCATCAGGAGTAGTACGATCATCCACGTAGCTGGATTCTTTTGGCAAGACTGCAGTGGATCCAAATAATATGTGGCGTAGCTCATAGGGTCTTCCTAATAAGTTGAGCGTAGAGGGATCCGCAGGTAAGAAACTGCCAACAGAATTATCCACGCGCCAAAAAGCTAAACTTGATTGAGATCTGCATTGTAAGCAAAGCAAACATAAAAAATGGCAACCCTCAATGGAGGAAAATAGTTCAAAATGAAATGACCAGCATAGACACAGTACAGACATACTACAATGGAATCATTTATGTATTGGGTAAGAAAAGAAAAATAAATAGAACCCTAAAAGAGGGAGTTATAAAATCCAGTTTTCATTTGAGACTTCCGCATATAAGTCACATAGACACAAGCAAAAAACAACTTATGATATATGTCAGGAAAAGGAGATAGTAAGCATGTTTGCACATGTCTACACAAGGGAACATACATCCCCATATATTTTAGTTTGTGCATGCATCTTGTCCATGTGTATAGAAAGTGAGCTACTCGTAAAAGTAAAAGTGAAAGGTTCATAGCAGCGTACATATCTGTGGAGCTGATAGCTACACAATCTCTGAGAGAACAAGGGGAAACAGAAGAAGCTAGGATGCAGAAGGTAGAGGCCAATGAAGGCGGTGTACTTCCACTTGATACCACACAGCTTAATGCCACATAACCCTTTGGTGCTTCAGGGAACCAAATGGAACATGAACTATCTCTTTCATCTTTGTCATCCATCGAAGAACCACCTAATCCCCCGGAAGCTAAAGGTGACCATATCAGTTTGAATGATAAAGGCCTCTTAACTCTCATCAAATTGGTGTTGACCACAAGAACCCCTTTAGTTGGTGGCTTGTCCCTGCCATGTAATATACCAATTAATTAACTTGCAAAGGCTCTTGCGTAAATAGTATATCCTAGAATAGTAGACTAACAATGGTGTCAAATAGTCGCCGAGACTCGCAAAACCAGGGGGTGGATGGGGTCTCCAGAATGCATATATTTGATCTGTACAGGGATCTGCATGCAATATAAGTACTAAGTACCAGGTAACAAAAACAATATGAACTGATAAAATTTCAACAAATAACTCTACATACTTCTTATGGTCCCAATTTTATCAAACTCTGAGCAGACGACAGTCATTTTTCTGGATGTCATCCTTAGAAATGATAAAATGTCTTCTTCAACGGCTATGAACAATCTCAAGATGCTGAATGAAAAGTTCATAAATATGTTTGAAACTGAAAGACGTATGTTAGTCTTCCCAGAAACACTTGAATACTTAACAAAGGTGTCGAAAGGTTCCAGAATTTTCACTCCATTACTTTCCATGGTTAGACCCAACGTATGAGCACTCATTTTAATTTCATCATTCTTTATGACAACCCTGTACCAGTAAAAAAAAGACAAAGGAATGACATAGAAATATGAACAACAGCTGTGCAAGGCTGATCAATTTTTATGCAACTAATCATGCTTAAATTTCAGTTCCCAATCGCAGAGAAACCACTGACCTGCCATAAGCATCCAACTGAGCATGCAAAAGTTTGTTGGAGAGTAATGGAGTTTTAACTACGTCTTTTGATGTGTTGTAGAAGGTAAGTTCTGGGCCGATAGCCTGCAACAGTAGAAACGAGCTTCAAACATTAAAGGGGAATTTTTCCTTGGCTTATTATGCACATACAAAGAAGAAAGTTGGCCACTATAAGAACCTGAAACTCAATGATCATTTCCGTGGACCTCTCTGTTGTGGTGCTGGGAGATTGAGAAACCGGATCTTCCTTCCTCTCAGAGTCTTGTTGTGGGGCTTTATGATATACTTCCAACTCAACCCCATCCTCTCTAGAAACAGAATAGCTGCTGCATGCTCCCAAAGAGATACATGAATCCAAAACTTGGCCATTCTGTGTCAATATGAAAAAAGTGAGACAAAATAAAAGGACAACAGAAATAAATTTAAGATCTAACACCGAGTAATAAAATTGAATATAGAATTTCTATACCTTAAAGACTACATTCCTGAATTGCAACCTTTTCCCACTTCCTACATATATAATAGGCTCTATACTAGGTGAAGAGAGGATGCCTCCATTTCTATCTTTCAGGTATAAAGTTCCACCATTACCATCATAAACAAAGTTATCAAATTTTTCATCTTCAGCGATCAAAGGACCAAGAGGAGAAAGAAACGCTTCAGCAGTTTGTTGCTTGTAGATAGACTTATCCATGACAATTGCGTCGACCATATTAAGGTTTTTATCTTCTTCACTTGATAGCACACTGCCTATAGTAGGGACAAAAAACTCTACTACGGCCAGTAGAAAATCCAAAGCTACAAGCAACTGTGGCCTTTGAATAGAAACGGAAACAAAAGTTGACAACTGACCAAATTGCGCATCAAGAGTGAGCATCGAAGGAAAGGGTCCAATATCACTCCCCGTGGTTACATGTGACTGAGTTAAACCCTGATTTTTATCAGTCACAGAATGTGAATCTCCAAAATCTAAATCTGCAGGTCTTCCTACAGCCAGTCTGAACTCTTTTTCAGTTCCTTCACGGTTGTCAATAACACTGAATCCCTTCAATGTTGCAGTAAGGAAACCCTCATCGTGTGTATTGGATTTGTAGAGAAGCCAGCCACCAGAGATCTATAAGCATATACGAAAAAAATTGTTTAGATGTTAACTATGTGCCATGAGGTTGTTTCTGCTATGAAGTCCCTTTGATTTAAAATCCCTAGGAAAAAATAGATCACGAGAACAGAAAATGGAGCCAAAGAAATAGAGAAGATGTAGGGTCCCATAAGAACAATCACATGACTAATCCCAGGAACTAGAAAGGAATTTCACAAAAGACTGATTTGAATAAATCCATATCAATATAGCGGATCAACAATTTTGAAATCTTTTTGGGGAACCAGTTCCAGAGTGAGGCAATTCCGCATGAAGTATCTATGCAAAGGGATCCTCTACCCTCGGCTTTCTTCAAGAAAGAACTTAACAAATGCATATGCCCCCAACTTCTCGCTAGTTGGTATTACTTATATCCCTCTTAAATGTATCAGCTGTGGCAGCTCCAAAGGACAAAATAATACTAAATACTCCTAGATAAATATGACAAATGAAATGAACATGGTACATGGAAGCGTACCTGTACAGCAGCCAACGGTGTATCTCTTGCTGTCCCAGCATACAAACACAACTCCACCAGATTGATGACAACAGAAACCTTCATTGAAATCCAAGTATCAGTTTTCTCTGTCTGAGCAGCATTAGTATCCTCAGAAGTAAGAGTTTCATGTAAGTTTCTTGAAGATGTCACAACATCACCACTCAATGGTGGCACAGCATGTGGAAGCTCAGAAATATTAGACTGTGCACACTCTGTCAAGATCTGGTATTCCCTATTTGAGAGGGCTGCTCTTAGTTCGTCTATCTGAAAAAGCAGATATTTCGAAAAAGCATGAGTAAGTAAGTATTAAGTTACAGACTGGATATAAAACATACCTCAATAGAAACCTCAATGCTCGGTATCTGATGTAACAAGTCTCGCAGAGATCGGTTAATGGTTACAGAAACCCCCTTCACATCTTGAATTATGCTTTCACCTATTTCAGCTCCAGAACCAACATTAAGGTTGATATCCATGACCTAAGTTAATGTTTTTTGGGTCAAAGAACAAAAACATTTAGGAGAGGGTCATAAGTTAAAAAAAAATGCACAAAAAAGTTGTAAAGATTAAAGCGATATCAACCAGAATAAATCATGCTCCTCCTAACAGCCAAATAACGAGAGTCCTCACCATTATTTTCATAGTTTCCACGTGAACTGCATTCAGCTCATTTTTGTCTCCAGCAAACCACTGAAAGGTATTGTCCACAGTTATATGCACAATATCTAGCTTCAGGTAACTGCAAAAACGAAAAATCCAAAGTGGAGAAAGAAAAATCAACCACTCCGATAAGCCTAGTGAATTCAGAGGACCAGTAATTGTTATAACAAAAATGTGTAATGGAGATAAAATAGTGGGAAAATTCAAGATCCAAGCATGAACTTACTCAGGGCTATCAGTGTGACGAGGCATAACAATTATGGGCTTCTTAAGAGATAGATCCAACTTAAGTGCCGGAGATCCTTCAATTTCGCTAGTCGTAAACCACTTCTCTGAGTCCGTAATTTGATCCTTCATCTTGACAACCCCTTTTGAATCACTTGGCACCAGTCCCATAAAGTATTCAGCAACCTACATGGTGGAGACTGATTGTAGGAAGCAAGACAAAAAGTTACTCGTATCTATGCAGAGAGAATGAACTACCTCTTGAATAAAGCGATTCAGATAAACAATGCGCACTTCAGAAAACTGCCCAGATAGGCAGTAGTCGAAACCTTCATAATCTTCATCAATGATACTGAATGATGTGAAAACCAACTAGCAAAGAAAAAAAAAAAAAGGTAAATCAAGATGAAAAAATTACATGTATCTCATCTACGCAATCCATTCTCATTCCACAAAGAGAAAAGTGAAAAGAAACAAACAACCAATACCTCAACAAAAGAAGTTCCTCCAGGGTCTCGCATATCACAGATCCAAAAGTACATATGGTTGTCTGGGAGGCTGTCATCACTGATTCGTAAATTTCCAAGACTTGCCTTAATACTGAACGAGTTCGGAAAGACCTTCAAACAAATGGGAGTACAGAAAATGCCCACTTACCTTCCAAAAATTCACTATACTGAAGAAAAAGAGATGAAATACAAAGAGCATAATCACACCTTAATATCTGTCAGCAGATTGTCTTGTGACAATGTAGCAAACTTAGTTCCATTCTCATTCATTAGGAATATCTGCGCCCGAGCCATGTTCAATTCCAAGTTGAAAATGATTCTAGATTTCCCCTTCCCTAACAAACCCTTGACAGCTGCATCCCTAGAATCTTCAAATCCATCTCTTCTTGGAGAAGTATGCTCTCCAGCTACAGGAGAGTTGTCCTCAAAAGATTCACAGCTTGGATCCTCAACATTGATAGCATTTACAAACTCCAAAATAGCAAGAATTGTTGGCCTTCGACAGAAAAATGATAAAGTAGCTAAAGTTACCATCACCTACGAAGGCAGCCAAAAGATGAGTGATTTAGTAAGGCTTCACTTTTTAACAATGAAACACTAAGATCTCCGGATTCGAAGATGCAAAAGCAGAAAACTATCAACCTGGTTATCAATGTTTTTATATTGAGGTGACGTCTGATGGTATATGACTATTTGAGCCTTCACGAAACTATCCAGTGACTCAGTTGTCTCATTGCTTGGCTTAGTGATATTCTTGTTGTCAACAGGGAGCAATCCATCAATGCGACTAAAACTAGGGGTCCTGAGAGATGTATAGTCAATGGAATCAACCAAGATTTCTGGTGCTTCATAGAACTTTTCCTCCCCTTCACTAGAAGTAGGATCAAGCCGTTCAGGGCTCCTGCTCTCAGCATCTTCAAAGGATGGAAGCATTTCTGAAGACTGAATAAAAGATCTTGCCAAATAACAAGACTCGTTTAAACCAGAATGGCTCACCAAATCTTCTATTTCCAGAGATTTCAGTACAGTCCCAATAAACATATCACTCCCTCTCATCGAAACTTCAACCTGGTTCGTCAAAGGCAAACATACTTTCAGTAAAAAGAATAAGAAATGACAAAAAGATAATTTAGAAGCATACCACCATCTTACCTTCCCACCTAAGGCCCTAAACTCGAACAATTTACTCTCTCTGGCGAGAAGCACCGCCATGAAAGAAGCATCATCCTATAGAAACATATACTTAGTCAAAGCATGCCCCAGCTAAAAACTAGAAATGGAATTTATAGTTTGAATTTACCTGATGACCATAACTGAAACATATTTTGAGTTCATCAAGCACACCGGTTACATATACACTCTCCAAGTTAGACAAATCGAAACCATCTTTCTGTTCTGTTTCTGACTCCTCACTGTCAGATGAAGTATCAGAAAGACCGGCTATGGGAGCAGAACCCTGTATATTGAAGTAAACTTTAAAATTCTTTAAAATTTTAATCAACTAAATAGCATACCGTCAATGGAACTGTCTCACAGTAGACGCCCTATTGATAAATAGACGTAAAGTTCAATATCTTCTGTTAATCAAAATTAAATTTACCGAGGCCCGATAGACAGCGCCCTGCAAACGGCTATGCCATGTTTTTCTGGAGTCTTCAGAATCAAACATCAATATGAGTGCATTTACATCCTCCATAACCTAGAGACAGGATATATATTAAAAGCTGCAGAGCCAAATTTTCATTGAATTTTACAATCATCAGAATGAGATCGTAGACCCTTCAATGATGAAAACACACAATGAAAACATAAAAAGCAGGAGTAAAATTTCCCCACAATTTAAAGATTCAACTAAATGAGATGTAAACCTTCTCACTGATCCGTGAAGCATTACGAATGGACAAGACATGTTCTACTCCTCCAGCAAGCTCTACGGGAACTTTGTATATATGCTTCCCGCGTAAGCTACATAATATTTTTTAAAAAATCACTAGACAAGAAGGAATATGACAAACAAAGAAACGGACAGATGGGATTAGGCAAATGTATCAAAACAAATAGGCACTTCAAGTGCTTCGTGAAATAGCATACAATTTTCGGTAATGAGTTCTTACAGACTTACACTACAGTTATGAACGTAGATAAATAACACTTTTAGTGGATTTCAGTAAGACAGGGAGAGCTAGATAAGCCCGTTCAATAAGACAACTAATAGCATAACATTGGTTTAATTTTCAAATGGCTCCGATAACATCAAACATTGAGCACAAAAAGGAAATCTTGCCATACTCTTCCCACATGTTGATTTTAGTATTAATATTTCAAGATGCAAGATAATTGTAAACAGACGCAAACATTTACATATAAACGAGCTGCTCTTTCTCGAGTTCATACAGGCCAATCATTTTATCCAATCACCTAATCTTTAGAGCCTACTACCATAGCCAAATTGCAAGAGTTGAAATCAGACCTGGTATACTTCTTATAAGATTTTGAGCCAGGACTTTCGAGCACGTAGATAAATGGACCAACTAAGCATAAATACCGCCGCTGCCACGAAGCTTCTCTTCCCTATTCATAGAATTGACACTGGAATAAATAACTAGTGTCCAAGTAGACAAAGAGTTTGCAACCAGGAAATCGATTCTGGTATGCAGAAAGGAACTGACCTTCCAGCTAAGAATAGACAACCACCCCTCAAAATCAGCTTCTTCCCATGGACGTAGAATCTGAGAGCTCTCATCATCCTTAGTTTGAAATATCTGTGCAACTTGCATCAACCTATGGTACCGAGCCGGTGAGAAGTGAAAGCCTAATGAGGGTAGCCGCACAGCAAGTCTGGTTGATGGGTACGCTGGGTTTGGTCGACGAATCTATGCAGCAGAACAAGTAACAATGTTGCTACAAATATTTAGTCTGAAACATAATTCTTTTTACCAAAAATATAATTGCCGGATGTTTAGAATTTTACCTGTTGAAGTTTTAAGAGTACCCCACACTTATCAATAACTGGCAAGAAAGTTACACTGCTTTCCCTACCAGAACTAGAAGCTCTTTTTGAGGATAATTGTTTCCAGGAATAATCACCATCAACAAGTAAAGCGGACACATCACTCAAAACTAAATCAAACTGCAGATACATATCCATTTCCTCTGTCAGTTCATGCTTATAGTCGTCCTGCAAAATTTAAATACATAGAAATTTGAGATACTGCATTAGAATATAGAAATTATATTGTTAAGACAACAGATACTTTTATACTTTACCTGGGAACGGATGACCAAATTACCCAGGTCTAGAAGAAGCTTTGTAGAACGATGATTATCAGGACGAAATTCTGTTGGAATTGTGATTTTGGGTGCTGCAATATCTAAGTCGAGCAGAAACCTGGTTGTTTTGTACAACGTCATTTACTGTAATAAACATGACATAAATTTGACCAGAGAGCATATGGGAGCACAAACAGACCTTGAATGATCTTTCAATGCTCTATTCATTCCTTCTTGAGCAGTGCGTCTGACTTCATCAATAGTTGACTGAGAAAACAAGTATGTGGTTTATAATATGATTAAAGTGGTTCTCTTTGGGCAGTTGAATATAAGGACGGTTCAGAGATCTAATTCCAACATTTTTTAATAAGCTGCCAGACACCATTGTAGCTCACGTGCAAGGAGCAGCAGGCTCTATAAATAGTTTTGCCATTTCCATCACAGATATTAAGTATCATGTCAACAGTGTAAGCTTTGATTTCCAGTATAAAAAAAGTCGCATGAAAAACTCTATAGTTCCACAGAATTACTCAGGTGTCTTGTACAGTATTGACAACAAACAAAAATTGCTTGCTAAGATCCTAAATTCATCATGATGATGATTACCAAAAGTAGTTAACAGGCTATATAACCCTAATATGCACTTGTGTTTCCCAACGTTTTACACCATAGCACATAAAGGACACACCTGTACAGCAGCTGCAGTCTCCAAAGCTATTGTCTGGCTCACAGCAGTACTGCTTTCGAAGAAGTTGACAATTCCATCAATGGAATCCTTTAGATACTGCAGATGGCAACACAATCAGCCACATATATATAAATAACAGAACTACTTATACAAATTTGCCCTAGAGAGAGGTCACGTACAGTCATATAACATGGAGAAGCTTTTGCAACAAGACTCCAGTCAACTTTAGCATCAAAGGGCTTATAGCAGAAGACAGCAAGTACAGAGTGAGAGGCAGGTGCACTCTGCAGGAAGAGAGACATTTATAAGAGTCTAAGATACAACTGATAATGTTTTACAGCAAGCAAAACAAAACGAATCCACGTAACAAACCTCAGCAAGCAGACCACTTGGTGATGACAAGCGATATCTCCCTAATTTAATGTCAGCTATCTTCGTTTCTGGGAAAAGCTTAACGGAGCAATTAAGACCTTCACATGATAACTCAGCAAGGCATTCCTTCTCCCCATCATAAAGTTTTGAAGCACTACGCTTCATCTGTACCTCCAAGAAAGTATGGAGAGCATCAGGTTTTGCATTGTTGATAATTGATTGCTCATCACCTTCTTTGTACCCTATGACTTTATTTAACCGTTCCCAATCTTCATCTGTGAATTGAATAGATTCTCCTTCACCTCCAGACACTTCACTCTTCCTGAAGGCATTCATACAAGATAATTGAGAATAAATTTTGGGAAAAAAAGAGTTGTGAATTGGAAAGAACCAGAGGAGCATTCACCCTCCAAACGGCCACCATGAACTTTTAGCCTGTTGCTTCTTCGAGTAATTTTCTGCCTGTACCGACCTCTCAACAAACTTGTGCGCCAACATCCTGTAGAGAAACTCAAGGAACTTAGCCATAATTGAAAATGATTAAAATATTTATTCGTATTTTACATTATATGGAGCAGACCTCATGTACTATGATGACATATGGAAGTAAAACAGAGAAATTTCATGGAAGCAAACACAGAAAGGAAAAAAAAGAAACAGTCCTAACCTTTCCTAGAACGATACAAGACCAAACCTTTGAAAAAACTAACTGATATTCTAGGATGCAACTAAAAATTACTATTATTTAAGCTTTATAGCTTACCTCCATTGCAAAATGACATCGGTATCAAGTTCCCGATCAAGGGCCTCAATTTCTTCATCATCATCAACAACTATCCTACTGATATCAGATTTCAGCAACGAAGCATACTGTGTGATGTATCTCTTGCGTAGACTAGTGTACTTTAAAACGTGCTCCCATGACATTCTCCCGCTGTCATAAAAGTAACAATCTCAGAAAATGTAAACAAAACCTTACGTAAGGAACTGCAAAGGAAGATGTTTCCACAACCGATGCAAATTACGCAAAAAGCCGGCATCAGTTAAAAAAAAAAGATAAAGGTTTACATTTAGATACCTTGCTATCTTAATTTGTTCTGAAACAACTCTGTAAGCATATTTCCACCAAGATTTTGCGTCGATTTTAACTGGAACAGATGGACGGTAATGTGCATATTTCAAACGCTGATTAAATGCAGCAAAATTATCAGCAAGTTTCATGACATCCCTGTATCCTCCCTGAGTACAAAAAAAGACACACAATCAAGATCACCGGGTACAGCCAAATAGAAAAAGAGTAGACGCCTTAAATGTTTTGTTTCACCTTTGATAAACAAAGTGTCACATCGTCTAAGTTTACATATGCCTTCTGCAAAGGTTGAACAGCATTTGAAGATTCATTTGCTTGGGACTTAGAGTACTTCGCATTCCCTGAGACAGGTTGCAGAATATAGAAATGCTTTCTCGTGAGGCAGTCAGCTGGCTTACCATCCTTTGTTCCATATCTAAAAATCTAGATATTTGCATACACCGAAAATTAGATTTTGGGTAAGAGACAATGGATAATTCTGGTTCCACTATATATACATGACTTAGCTTGTCACTACCTGATCCCACTCAAAAGGAGTTAAAACCTCCCATGGTTTGTCAATATGCCACGGAGACATGTCAGAATCAAGATAGAATGCAAGCCGATCAAGTTCAACAGACTGCAAAAAAAAAGGCAAAAGCAAACAATTTTAGCAAGAAAAGATAAATGTAAAGTACCCCTGCTTTTGTTTCTTGGCATGGGTATTCCTTTCCCAATGCAGTCATCCAGATATTAGTTTCATACAAAGATCTGTTACAGAACACTAACCCTTCTAGAGAGCAGCCCAATTCAATTTCCGTGCTTCTTACTATAGGCACCTAGACTTAACTGATTGAACTAGATTAAAATCATAAACTACCAAGCTACTACCTACAAGCAAGAAGAAGTGCAACTGTGCAAGGGATCTTAACATAAAACCCTCATAAGAGAAACGAAACTAGGAAACTGAGGCATATGACCAGAAAAGCTTGTGTCATTCAGATATTCATGAACAAATCTATACCTTTTGGATGGAGTCCAGAGTCCCGCCAGTAATAAAAGTTTCCTTTCCACTCTCATCAATGGTTACAGCTGAGAGTTTCTCTAGAGTAACACCAGCTGAGAACGGGTGGCCGGGATTGCTGCACTTATAACATAGGCTGTTAATTATACAAATGGGTAGACAATCAAGAACAAAGATTCTGTTATAATCTAGTTACCTCTCTAGATCCTCATATCTTATGTGAATATTTGAAATTGACAGCTTCAAGTTTCCAACGATAGTGTTGATCACTGATCCCATCCATGATTTGTTCTTTGAAGAGAATAAGAAAATACGGTTGTTAGTTTAGTACAATATTATTCGCTACGTTATCTAGTACGAGCAAGTAGCACTAGCCACACCATTTCTGTCTGTAGTCGACGAGCTCTTTCAACTAATTTAGTTTCCATTTCCTGGTTACCACAAACAGAAAATTGATTCAATAACTCAAATAAGATAAATGGAATATGGTCATAATATGAGCGACCTATCTCACCCGTATTAGATTTCTTTTTGCTTCCTGGATAGAATCCTCACTAAGTCCTTCAACATCAGTTGCAGGTTCGGCTAATACAAAAATTCGGTCGAGATAAACCACTACAGGTTCCTGTCCAAGTCTGGTCCATGGTACCTAAAATGATGATTTTTAAACATATCAAAAAATGGGTCTAACTGAGTTTATAAAACTATTGGAAGATGAATTCAATGAAGAAACTTAGTCCCAGAATAAAAACAATAAATATTGTATGACATTGAGTAAGATGACTGATAGAGACCATGAAAACAAGTGAAATACTACTCGTGAGCAAATGGAATAGAAAAACGAAAAGATAACTAATGCACTCAAGTAGATATTGTTTAGGTTAGATAGGATATATATAAGAAAACACACACACACAAAACACACCTTGAGTTTGACTGATCCAAGAAATCCAGCTTTAACCCTCACAGGTAATTTCAAAGCATTAAGTGCTTCTGGTTTTAGTTGCATATTTTTCAGCTCTACATCTCCTGCGAAATCAAGTTAAACCACAAGCTATATTAACCAAATGGAAAAAATAAAAGCAAATTTATTGACATGGGTATGCTAAAACCTTCTTTTTATTTAATCATCTGTTCTTAGTAACAACTGTGAGAAGTAACTAAGCAATTATAAGTGAACAACCAGCACAAACCAAGATAAACCATGAGCGAAGAAGCTATAAAGCCTGAAAGCAAGCAGCAATCCTACATCATTTTAATCATGTAATATGCCACACGGGAAATTGAACAGTTCCGATCAACTAAAACACCCAACACATGCCTGAAAAAAGAAACACTAAACTCAAAAATCCAGAAGTGTGACTATTGACTTCTCCGTTTAATAGCTAGCTACCCGAATATAACTCGAAGAGAACCCAATTCCATAAATCGCAGTCAATCACAGCACACAAAACCTAACCAGTTCTCACATTCGTTCACAACTCAAAATCGCTACTCAATAGCACATTTGAACTTTAAACTCAAATCCGGACATTACACAAAATCAGCGAGAAAATAGAAACAATCTAACCTTGCCAAACACTGATCTTAAGAGCTTCCTTATTCAATCCCCTCACATAGTTCCCCAAGTACCTTTGTAACAAGTAAGCTACCTGATCTTCCAACATCTTTGAACTCTGCAAATCAAAATTCTCACCGTAAAAGGGAAAAAACAAATGTAAAATCAATAATCGTGAGAAGAGAATGAAATTCTCAAAGAGTTCGATTTCGATCGGACTAGAAACGGAATCGAAGGAGAGGCATGAGGATCGTTTCCTCAAGAGCACGCAAGAGGCGGTTGGAAATGTGAAATAGTCATGACTCAATGACTTGGGGGAGAGTTTCGGCTCTGTAAAAGGAATATAAAAATATCTGCTGTTGATGACGGTGCAGTGCAGTGTGTTGCTGTGTTGTTTATCAATTGTCGACATAAACTTTATTATTAAAAAGAAAAAACTAATCAGTAACTGAACTAAACCAAAATTTAATTAAGTTTCAAAAATAATTTAACCGGTGGAGAAATTCCTATACCATATAAACCAATTAGATAAATCGGATTTACGCAGCCTAATTTTTGATTAATCGAACTAACCGAAATTACTAAAATATATCATTTCTAGTTAAACATATACAAAAAGTTTCTTAAAATATGAAGTTTTTTAAATTATAACCAACTAAAATCTGAATCAACCAAAATTATATACAAATAGGTGATCGAATTTAATTGAATAGACGAATTATGTGAAGTTGCTATAATATATCATGAATTTTGATTGGTTTTTCCGCTATAACTCGCAAACTTGTGAACGATTGCGATTGTTAGCATTTAAAACATATTTAGAAATTTACTTTAAATTATTTTGCACCACTCAATATCGCTAAATTTCAAAATCTCATTTCTAGAAATATTTGCGGTTGCAGACGATAGCGGCTAGTCACAAGAAAAAAGAAAATCACATAAGCGACAAATACTTAGATCATATATATATATCTATATAAAAAAAAATCATCAAAATCATAGTATCAATTCAAACTGAAGAAAGACAAAATATGAACATAAGTATTGTAAAAATATTGTCGATCTTGAAGATCTACGAATTCAAAACACAATTTTTTTTGTAGTTTGTCATATTACTTGATGTAGTTTTTGGTGATCAACCAAATGCATGAAGTAATAATAAACATATCACTATGATATTTATTTGTTTTTTAATAATTTTGTACTACTTTATTTATGGTTTTTCTTATTAGTTTTTTTTTTTTTTTTA
>Ga0041059_1000240_pt1 | contig 37131 bp, 35 predicted proteins | sample AraColnosormetaG_FD_56232 | JGI IMG/M metagenome (GOLD analysis project Ga0041059, IMG submission 56232) | Arabidopsis roots microbial communities from North Carolina, USA - Col MF nosort | ecosystem: Host-associated > Plants > Roots > Unclassified | place: USA: North Carolina | collected...
CCTATCTCTTCAGATCTATCGCTGCGACTCTTTCATTCATCTCACCTTCATCTCTCCTTCTTTTTTCTTTTATATTTTGTGCCGCCGGTGCTTGTCGCAGCAATCAACAAAAAAACAGGGTAAGTATATAAACTTACATGTAATAAATTATATTTTTATAATTAATGGGGTCACTTGACCCCCTTCTTTCTTAATAGGTCCGCCGGTGTGCGTAAGTAGGAGATTCATTTGATTAATTAATGAATATAGAAGTTCAGAAGTGGAAATTATTACGAGTGTCTCGCGAAGTTATTCAAGTGCTTAATTAGTTGCTTAATTTTGTTAAAGTTATCACGCTTGACACGTATCGAATTATTATTGGTTTTAAACAATATTTTGCTTTAACAATGAAGATGTGGAATTTTGCACAATTATCCACTTGTGATGCAACGTATCTTGGTGTTTTTTGTTAGATTAAAACACGTTAGTCATATTTACCGTGTTCTCGTTTTTCGTTACAAATTTTACATTCTATGATTTTAATTTGCGTTGATTGTATTCATAATTACATTAGTTAATAATCTTGCTTTCTTTTTTAAAGAGGGATTTGTTGCTTTCGTTATACCTAGCCAAATAGACTTCTGATAGTTTGTGTTAAACGTGGATTATATTTTAGTAATCTTTGTCTATAGTTTTAAACTTTTTAGGTATAATTGCTTGTACTTAAACTTAAGATACATTATATGATTGATTTGGTAAATTTCCACATAATACATTTCATGTTAATAAAACTAAATGCTGCATTTGAGTTTTCATATTTGTTCACACATTGAGGTTATGTATTTGTGATTGTGACCCTCTTATATGAAAAAGGCTTGTGTTCCCATTTGCTTCTTTTTTTTTTCTTCCAAATAATACATTTTTTTCCCCGGATTTTATTCTCTAAATCAATTACTTTATGTTGAGCATTTACTTTTTTTTCTTCTTCTTCTTAAATAGATGTGTTGTGATTGTTTTTTAAAAAAATATGTAAGAGATTTCATCTGACTAATGAATGAATGTATAAGTCACAACACAAGTGCTAATTATTGGCTCATGAAGTCATTGAAATGTTAAGTTGTTTTGAAATTTGTAACGCGACAACAAATCTCATTAACCATTATTGTTTCTTTTATGAAAAAGTGGATGGAGGATTAGGGGTTTGCGCAATTATGGATCATAATATGCGTTTGTTAGATTCACACTAACAAGTCAACGACCCACATTACACACCTCTCTTCACTCTGTTTTTCAGATGCTCATGCAATAACGTCACACTTTTACACTTGTGTTCACACGTATGACCTTTATTAATCAATGATTCGAAAACGATTTCGTACCAAGTTATAATTGTTAGGAATAGCCAGTATCAAATCATCAACCCTCTCTAAGCTACAGCCAGCAGCTTAGAAACCAATTTTTTCTTACGGGCAAATTCAAAATGTTCTCAAAGCCAAAGAAACCAAGCGACGAGCTTATAATAGAGATGGTGTCTCAATATTCAGACTTCAGAAATCAACACCCGGCATATATTATGGCCGTTACGCATTCATTATTCAAAACGAGACAAGTTTTTTTAACAATTTGGCCAAAACAACAAAGGCTGTGTTTTTTTTAAGGTTACAGTAGCAACTTCCATAAAAGTAGCAGAGCAGAGATGTATCTGTCAGTTCTTCCTTCCCTCTGATAAAATAATGTGGTATCCGTGCCTGCAATTACCACGCAATTACATTCATCATCCACTAATAAAGATAAATTCAGATAGAAGAGAAGAAAGAAGAGATCGGATTTGGACATACGTTGATTTGAAGGGTGCACTGGTGACTCCAACAGGTGTATTAAAGGCGACATCTTGGAATGGACCTGCCATCTTTCCTCGAGGGAACCATCCAAGATCTCCTCCTTTTTTCCCTGATGGACACTCAGAGTACTCTGCTGCAATCTGAGATCGTTCCACACACAAATCGTGTTAAGATTCTCCACAATTCATAACACACATCTATCGAAATATATCTAACCGAAAACTGAAACTTGTAGATGTCGGGAAAGCAATGAACTATGAGGTATTGAATGTGGGTTTTCTATAAGCGGTTACGTACATATCACAGTTAGAGATGGAATAAACAATACTATCTGAACTATCTTAGATTGATGTTTTGATCTCATAGACAAAAAAGAAGAAGGATATTCACCTTTGCAAACTCAGCAGGAGGAACCTTGTCTCCGTTGCTCAACCAACCATCCTGCAACTTTTTGTAGGCCTCGTTGATCTTTCCTTGCTTCTCGCACAAAACATGTCTTGCTGAAACAAAAACAATTGGAGATTTGACTTTAATGCTATTGTACTAATACAAAAGTTGTAAGAGAACTTTTGGATCCATATTTGTTTACCAGTATTTTTTACTCATGAACAAAGGTAACAGGCACAGAAACGAATCCAAAAAACACACCTTTAACATAAGTGCATGTCCCAAGACCATCTGCAGCTTTTCCTGCTTTTCCTTTACCCTTGGAGGGAGCTTCTTCACTACCACTTGCTTGCTTTCCTTTACCCTTCCCACCAGCTTTTGCGTCCTTCCCCATCGAATTAAAACTATAAAAAACAACCACGATTAAAACTTTATTATCACCATCAGATTACAGGGTTTTAACTTTTAACATCACCACACACATCTTGTAAACCCTAAACCCTGAAATAAATCCAGTGAACTTTTCAATGCAGATTTAAAGCCAAATGCAAGTGACTTGGAATCTACTACACTGGAAGCAGATATACAAATTTGTAAACTTAAAAAAATGCTTCAACCCGAAACTTTTGGGGAATTTAATCAAACACTTAGTAAGCTAAGATCCATCAAATTCAGAATGATCAAAACACAAAACAAGATTACAGATTAAAAAATGAGTAATTTAACATTTGGACAATCGAAACGCAAAGAGCCCAATATAGAACCGGTGCGTCCATGCACAAGATAACATCGCAAATGGAAAAACAATTATCTAGACGGAAGATTTAGCGCAAATAACATAAACCCCAGTTTTCAATTTCTAGCCTAAAAATCAGAGAATTGACCAACAGTTTACAAAACCAATCGGAGAAAACACAAAAGGTTACTATTAAAAGTGGAATGAAATATTTGATTGAGAAGCCAAGAAATTTACAAAGTCGAGAACTTTACCTTGAGATTCTTCTTCTATCAGATTGAACGATCGAGCAGAGAGTGAGAGAGAGAAAGAGAGATTTGTTTGCTGAAAAGTCTTGTGGGGATTAGAGATGGAACATTAAACCCATTCATTAATATGGGCTTGGCCATTCATGGTTGGGCTATTAGGCCCAATAAGATACTCTTCTTATCAAATATTTTCTATTTTTCGTAAATTTAATCGCGCCAAAAAGAAAATAAATATTTTTCCTATTTTCGTAAATGTCTGTCTCTGCTTTTCATTTGTAGAGCTAGCTGTCTTTCAGTATCAGAGTGAAATTTTAGGGTTTTACAAAAGGGAGGTTTTTTGCTTCACTCTTTGCTTATTTGGGTTCTGGGTTTTGATTATTTCTACAAAGTAACCACATTTTTCACTTTCCGGAGATGGAGCTGCAAACGATGAAGATAACGAAAGATTGTGTAGTTGAAGTCAGTTCTGAAGAGGAAGGGTTCGAAGGAGCTTGGTTCAGAGCTGTTTTAGAGGAAAACCCAGGGAACTCATCTCGCAGAAAGCTTCGTGTTCGTTACTCGACGTTGCTGGACATGGACGGTTCGTCTCCCTTAATCGAACACATCGAACAGAGATTCATTAGACCTGTACCTCCGGAGGAGAATCAACAAAAAGACGTCGTTTTGGAGGAAGGTTTGCTGGTGGATGCTGACCACAAAGACGGGTGGTGGACTGGTGTTGTCGTAAAGAAAATGGAGGACGACAACTATTTGGTTTATTTTGATTTGCCTCCTGACATTATACAGTTCGAGAGAAAGCAGTTGCGGACTCATCTTATCTGGACCGGTGGGACTTGGATCCAACCAGAAATTGAGGTATGAGGTTGATTTATTCGAAGTGGGTCTTTGCTTGAATGTTTGAAACTGTCTCTTTGTTGCTCTCTTTCAAAAAGGTTGAAGCTTTAATCCGTTTTGAGTCTGGTTGCGTGTTATGGTTAAAGGTTTCAGCTTTAGTTTCAAAAGGCTGAAACTTTTCTCTATTTTTCGTTTGTTGAGTGTTATAGTTCCATGGTTAAGAGATCCTTTCTTAAATCCGGTGTTGTTTTTGCTTGTAGCTGTCAAAATTTTGTTGCTTTCTTTGTTCTTGTTATATGCTATGATTAAAATTATTAAAGGTTTAGTTTTGGTTGTGAATGCTTAAAAGTAGACTTTAATTTGTTGTCTTTGAAGGAATCGAATAAGTCCATGTTTAGCCCCGGGACAATGGTGGAAGTGTTTTCTGCCAAAGAAGCTGTGTGGTCCCCTGCAATGGTAGTCAAAGAGACTGATGTGGATGATAAGAAGAAATTCATTGTCAAGGACTGTAATAGGTACCTGAGCTGCAATGGTGATGAGGCGAGACCAACCAACATTGTTAATTCGCGCCGTGTTAGACCCATACCGCCTCCTTCTTCAGTTGACAAGTATGCATTGTTGGAATCTGTAGAGACGTTTTCTGGTTTGGGATGGCATAAAGGGCAAGTGAGGAAAATTCTCTCTGAGAACCGTTACACGGTTAGATTAGAGGCTACACAGCAGGAATCTACAATAAGACACTCAGATCTTAGGCCTTTCATGGTGTGGGAAGATGGAGTTTGGTATAACGATCTAAAGGTATCAATTACACTAGTTTCAATCAACATTCTGACAGTTTTGGTTTATTGGTATGAATGCTTTATGTTTGTTTCTATTTTCAGCAAAAACCCATAAAAGAAACTCCTCCAACCATCTTGAAAAGGAAGCCAATGCGCTCTTGTTCTGCTGCTAAGTCAATGACTCCTACGAGTGCCACAAAGCATTTGAGAAGTTTCCTGAATTCTAAGGAAATTAGCGAGACACCCACTAAAGCAAAATTTGTATCTGTAAGTTAGACACTCACTAGTTTCCTTTGCTTTCGCCATGTCTTTGATTATGCTTAACATATCTGCGTTACCTGAAATTAGGCCACTAGAGAATTAGGAAAAAACAAGGCTGATGCTGTGATGAATGACAAAACTCATCTGCTCATAACCCCTCAAGAAACATCAATAGGTAAACATAATCTTCCTTAACTCATTGTGTTTAGTTTCTACATCGCTTAATACTGATCTTTAATGTCAATGTGAATCTGTTTCACATGTACCCCAGCCCCGGTCATAACAGTCACACCATTGAAACAACAAGATGCTGAAACTGAAGGAAAAAAATCCCCAAAGAAGACACCTGAGCCAGTGAAGCATCAGAATGGCTTGGAAAATAGTTCAACTCAACACGAGGTAAAGCTAGTTTGTTGTTTGAAACATAACCATTCTCACTTCCACTAGATGGTGCTTATTATCTTTAGCCTTCCTGATTGTTAATTGTTTTTGAATGCAGATGCCTGAGGAGGAGAATAGCAACGAAAAGAGTAGAAAAAGGAAAAGAGAACAAAATCAAAACTCTAACCTGAATGAAACTGGTATGTCTAAAATCAGCATTGGCCATATTAGTTTTGGTATTCTTTGTTTCTTGCCAAACTTTATCATATCCTTGGTTAAAACTTGTAGATGAGACTTGCAATGTTTCAAAGGCTGGGGTCAACGGTACAAGTGATACTATACGTGTTGATGATGTTGATGATCAGCCTCTCTCTTCTTGGATAAATATACCTACAGGTTCGGTTCAATATACTAAAGCAATTTCTATTCAAAGTAGCTTAGATGTATCCTTTATTAAACAATCAGGTTTATATGCTTGAACAAATTTTTTATAATTTTATTTTGCATTGGTTTATGTAGTGCTATCCTCTGATCAGAGCTCGAATGTGGTGGATAATTCTGCTGCTGATGTTGAGGAAACTCAAGCAAAAGGTGCACTAACGATTGAGCCTTTTACAAAGAATTTGCCATTTTGGAAGACATATGAAATGGAGAAGGGATACAAGACAGTGCCACAGAATCCTCATTTTAGCCCGTTGTTGGAGTTCAAAGAAGATATTCGTGAATGGTCAGCAGTTGGCATGATGGTGAGTTTCTATGGGTTATTAGAAGAAGTAAAAAAGCTGCAGCTCGATGTTTCTTCAAGCAAACTAGGTAGCCTCAGTACTTGTTTTGCCGAGCTAGAGAAGCATGGTTTCGACATTGCAACCCCTCAGTCACGGATAAACAAAGTGTTGTCTCTCCAAGTTGGGCGAGCAAAGAAAGTGGAGGAAAGGAAATGTCTTGAGAAGAGGATTGAAGCTGAAGAGATTGAAATGCAAAAATTTGAACACGAGATGGTTGAGGTAGAACGCAAAATGTTGGAACTGAAGAGACGAGCAGAGGTTGCGAAAGAGAAGAAAGAAGCGGCGGACAAAATGATTGTCGAAATGAAATCATCTGCGGAAACCATTGATCAAGAGATTGCAAATGTGGAGTTGGAGTTTATAACATCTGTGTTGGCTCCGTGGTAAATAAGAAAACGAAACTATGAATGACCCCTCTTAAGCTCGTATTTATTTTGGTAAAATGAAGTAGATGTAAGTGATCTGTCAAATATCTTTAGACCTTATGGGTTATTGTTGACGATGCGGTTTAGCTCTGCTTTTGGTAAAATTAAGTAATGTAAGTTATTTGTCCTTATGGTTTATTGTTGACGTTGATGTTTATTTTTTATCTTATGATGATTAGAATCAATCTAAATTACACGCATGTTATCTTAATTTTTCACACCAATGTACCAACAAAGTCAGCAAGATAGTGGAAGAGCATGAGAAAATAATTATCTTTAATGCTTAAGTACATTAACAATATCAAAGAGACAGAACTCGCCAGAGACTGAACAAAATTGGCTCAAAATCAACACAACCTTTCTTACTCATTTAATTCACAGCTTAAACCAACACTAACTTAGGCTTCCCAAACTTCTTGGAATCAACATGGGTGTCGGATCCTTTATCAGTATCTTGGAGCTGCACCATATAAAAAACCACAAAAGTGAATTCAAATAAGCTAATACCAAGTAGCCTCATATTCAAATATCACTAAAGAAGAGATGACACAATGCATACCTCCACCGATTGTTGCTTCAGGCAGTTTCTCTATTGAGTACTTGCGTTGTGTCACATACATGATTGGTACACCAGGAATCTATAAACGAACAATAAGAAAGTTAACATCCAAGGATCCTAGCCATGGATTTCAAAAAGCATATATATCAAACTAACATCTTTACCTTGCGAATCCTTCGCTTTAGATCTCTATCACAAGTAGCTACTATGAAGCATTTATGCTGATTAATTACAGAGGAAAGAAACAAACAGAAGATTAGACTACATGCATAAACAGAGCATCTTCTTAGAGAAACAAGACACGATGGTAAACAAAACCGGAGCTGAGGCATTACCTGAGTAACTCTGTCCACAAGACAGTCATCAGCATATGTCCCTTTGAGTACACAAGGTAGTCTTTCAAATCGTGGATCTTTTGCAATCCTAACCAAATATAAAAGTAACTTATTAAGAATCGACAAAAATGATACAATTCTACTGAAAAACTCTTCTTTGAAGTCAAAAAGCTTTACCTCAGAGCTACACGATACTTCTGACCTAACTTCTCCAGCTCAGCCATGACACAGTCCGTAATACAAGGAGTGCCTTCAAATCCGAAACGATTCAAAGGTTAACAAAGAGAAAGAGAATTTGCATAACTGTAAACTGAAGATAGTTTAAGTAACTCACATTTTGCGTACAAACACCATCATTCCCTTCTCAAGATCAATCTATAACATAAAACAGAAGAAACTAAGTAAAAAACGATACCCATTTGCACAATAAACAAGAAGATTTCAATCAAGTTATTCAAGACAAAAAGAACTCAACCAAAATCGATATTTTCTTTATCATGCACATTCCGGTTACAGCTCTATTTTAGATAATGTAATTGATTGTGTAGTACCTTATTCTGGATAGAGAAGTTGATGAAATTGGTATCCACCAAAACCCGGTAAGGAGGAACCAAACTAGAGTTGTGAGAAAAGAAAAGCCCTGAAGGAACACTTGGACTGATACAAAACACCACCAAAATCACAAATCAAAATCCAAAGTTTCTAAGAAGATCCAAAATCACGAAGGTACCAATTTTTGCTGGAGGGCAAATATAGCTTACACGTTTCTCGGAAGTTCAGTGAGGTCCTTCTTGTTTGGATTCAGAACCTCCTCCTTGTAACTGAAGATAAGTATCAAGTAAACAAACCTTAAAGATATCAAATTTCAAGGAAGTAGAATTGTTACTTACTGTTTCAAAGCTTTGTGGCTTATCATCATCTTCATTACTGCAAACTTTTGAGGTTTCTTTGTCCTTCCCATCGTTTAACCAAAGACTAAAAAAAACCTTATAACCTTAGAAGGAGCAGAGAGAAATGGAGACTAAAGGGCCAAAAAATGCTCTCTTTCAAAACAAAAGACAACGAGAGAACTTTAGTTCTTGCTCTTCTCTCAGATGCAAGAATCGAGCAGAGGAGACTAAGAATTTGTTTGTTAAAAATTAGGGTTTTGAGTCGTTTGACATTTTAACCAAACCGAACCGAACCGAACCAAGCTAATGTGAGCTCGGCCCATATATGGAGCTCTGTCTTTTACGGCGTCTCTGCATATACCGGCGATGCTGAAGGAAGAAGCTGAGGGAGTGAAAATGGAAGATGATGATGAAGAACCACCGATGGCTGTTCAAATCCATCCGGATGTTTCTGTCGGAAAGGTTCACTCATCAAGCGATACTGTTTCAGTTGGTGTGTCTGTTATCACTGGCTATCTCGGCGCGGGAAAATCCACTGTAAGTCCCTTCCTTTCACTGATTTACGTGTTGGGTTTTGGTTTTTGATTGTGGTGTGTAATCTGATTGATTTTGCACCAGCTTGTGAATTATATATTGAACGGGAAACACGGGAAGAGAATAGCTGTGATTTTGAATGAGTTTGGGGAAGAGATTGGAGTTGAGAGGGCTATGATTAACGAAGGAGAAGAAGGTGCCATTGTTGAAGAATGGGTTGAGCTCGCTAATGGCTGTGTTTGTTGTACTGTCAAGCATAGTCTTGTTCAAGCTCTCGAGCAGCTTGTTCAGAGAAAAGACAGGTGCTTTGTTTCTCTATCTCTCTTTAAACGCTGGTTCAGCTCAAATTTATGATCTTCTATCTAATTTCTAGACACACTGAGATATTCGTGATGATTGTTAGGCCTAAAGCTCTAAGATTGGTGATGGCTTTACAAACCATAGGCACATATATCGCCGAAATTGTAGTATTATTACTTGCATTTTGGAGAAGAATGTATCTTTCACTTATTAGACGTTCTGCTTTTTCTTTCTTCTATGCAGGCTTGATCATATATTATTGGAGACAACAGGTTTAGCAAACCCAGCTCCATTGGCTTCTATTCTTTGGTTGGATGACCAGTTAGAATCAGAAGTCAAGCTTGACTGTATTGTTACTGTGAGTATCTTATTCACTTCTCCTTTGTTAAGCTTGAAGCTGCTCTTTATACTTCTCCTATCATCTTGTACACATCAGATGAATTGTAAAACATAGAATTATGCTATTGACACCATTATTTCTCTTAGTAAAACATAGCTAGTGATCTTTCTTTTTTCTGGTTAGCTCTTTGTAACATAAATGTCTCAGGTTGTGTACTGTCTCCCTGTTTCCACTAATTTATTGCTTAGGTATCTTGTTCCAAATGCATTTACTGACCTAGCTGCTTGAACAGGTCGTGGATGCAAAGAATCTTCGTTTTCAGCTCAATGAGCGTCGTGACTCATCCTCGTTTCCTGAGGCCTTTAATCAAATAGCATTTGCGGTAACCATTTTCTGACAACCAATGGGTACACTGACTTATGGCCCTCTACATCATGACATGACTTTTTTAATTCGTTTTGCAGGACACGATAATAATGAACAAGGTGGACTTGATTTCTCAAGAGGAGTCTGATGAATTAGAGAAGGAGATTCATTCCATCAACTCGCTCGCCAATGTCATCCGATCTGTTAGGTGCCAAGTTGATTTGTCCAATATATTAAACTGCCAGGCATATGATTCAACTGTTAAGTCTCTGAAACTTCTCTTCTCGTCTTGATTACTAATTATGCTTTTGACTGTAAAAACTGAACTTATCTTCCTTGTTTACTGTTGAAATTAGCATGTTAGTCGTCTGGAATCCCTGCTGGAAGCAAATAAATCATTAACGACGACAGATCTTCACGATAGTGGAGTAAGGACTCTATGCATCAGCGAACCGCAACCTATAAACCTCGATAAGGTAGCAAAAATGTATTGAACATTCTTGGACAAGTAGTTAAGAAATATTGTTGTTCGTGATACACCAACTTGTTCTCGGTTTGACAGGTTCGTTTATGGCTGGAGGAAATTCTGTGGGATAAAAAATCGGAGATGGATGTATACCGTTGCAAGGCTGTGTTGAGCATTCAAAACTCAGACCAGATGCATATTTTGCAGGTAATGTAGTCTGTAGTCATGAATTAAAACATGAGTAAGGTCTTATGATCCTCTCAGAATTTGTTATTGAATATGCGCAGGCCGTTAGAGATATATATGAGATAGTGCCAGCTCGAAAATGGAGCGAGGAAGAGAATCGAACAAACAAAATAGTATTTATAGGTCATATCTCCTTTTTGCATCATAGTTAACATTATTGCTCCCAACACTCGCTTACTGATTCAAGGCATTGAATATATTGCAGGACACAAACTGGATGAAGAAGTTCTCAGAAGCGGATTAAGAGATTGCAGACCCTAGATGAAAAAGCAAACTTGCAGTGACAACTAGATTGGTCTTTTTTTTTTTCCCCCCAAGTTTTACCGTCATGAACAATACTCTGATCAATTTTTGTATAATATATAACAAGTGTGTAAGGTTATATAGGTGTTTCAGTTAACGTCTTTACACTCCTGGTTTAATTCTGTAAGCAAATCCAAAGCAAGAAGATTGATGATCTTGAATAACTTAATAAGATAGATATATATAAGCTAAGAAATAAGATAGGTCATATGAAGCTTTGTTGAACAAAAGATGTAAAAGAGGAAAAGAAACTGTCACCAAGATTTAGCTGATTTGTGGATTAATTTCATATATATATTGATGTTCTCGACACAAAATCTCTACTTACTTAAGTGGGCTTCTGATGAGACTTTATCTTGGGCTTGTAAAATCTGACTCAACAAGCCCATTGGTTATATATATATAGTTTTACTAGTTGCTAGAAAAGAGCAAAGCAAAGAGTAGACGCCTAGACGGAGAGCCTTTTTTAGGGTTTCGAAACAAGAGCGATTGATCATGAAGACACGCAGCAAAAAGACCAAAACCGAGAACAATCAAGAAAAGTCAAAAGAGAAAAACAAGTTTGATCAACTGCCTCTGGACCTAGAGATCGAGATATTTAGGAGGTTGCCTTTGAAATCTGTAGCTAGGTTTCTCACACTATCCAAGTCATGTGCAGCAACTATCCGCAGTCCAAGTTTCATCACATCTTTCCGGTCGCCGCAGCCTTGTACCTTAATCGCTTCCGCTCCTATATTCAACTGTCTTCACCCCTTTAAACCTAGGGTACTGGTAGACCACAAGTTATCCTTCTTCTCATCATCGTCTTCCTCATCATCATCAACGTCTTTTCTATCGCGTTTGACATGTCCGTCGTCCCCATACCCTCGTCACATGGAGTACTATTGTCATTATGTAAATGGATTGATAAGCGTTGGATATGGTCGAGAGCAAATCGTAACCAACCCTAGCACTGGTAGATTCATAACTTTACCAAGTGTCAGAACAAAGAGAAGGCTCGTAAAAAGTTTTTTCGGGTATGATCCAGCTAGTGATCAATACAAAGTGTTGTGCATGACGGAAAGACTTTATGGCCATCAAGAAGACCCATCTTCTCAACATCAAGTGTTCACATTGGGAGTAAAAAAGCCATGGAAAATGTTAGATCGCACTACCATTCCTGATCACCGTCCTTGGACTAACGGTGTGTGCATAGATGGTGTTGTCTATTACATTGCTAAAACGGGGCAAGGTATGTCACAACTGAGCTTAATGAGATATGATTTGAGGGATGACAATTTGAATGTTTTTATTAGTTTACCTGAAGAGATTCGAACTCCAAGTCTATACAGTGACACTTTATTAAACTACGAGGGGAAACTAGCCATAGCCATTCCAGTTACATCATATATATTTGATGTGTGGGTTATGGATCAGGATGGCGAAAAACATGAATGGTTGAAGAAAATAACTTTCAATATTGAACCTTGGCAGAGTTCATTTGACGATATACGCATTAAAGGCACTACTCTTACGGGTGAGTTTATCTTCGCACCAATGAACAATTATTGTGATGATGAGTTTTATGTCTTCCATTACAAATCCCAACAAGAATAGCTTTACAAATATTAAGATTGAAGTTTCGGGAGACGAGGATTTTTATAAAAGAGTAATTGTTTTCTCGGATTACTTTGAGAGTGATAGATTGTTGCCGGAGAGACAATTCATGATTTGATACCCATATATGTAATCTTATTTTTTGTAATTTCGTTGATTACTCTGCTGAAGTCTTGTTCTTTTTTTTTTTTGGTTTAATTGAGTATACTACCTAAATGCACTATTTGTGTATATGGAGATTGGACATAGTAATCAGGTTGTATGTTTCAAATGATGGGGTTTGTTTTGGTAAAGGGTTTGTTCTGCTTCTAGCGGCAAATGTTTGGTTAACTTTAATACTTATGCTTATTTTCAAGTTGTAGCAAATGTTGGGTCAATAGTTATGCTTAGTTTACTTTAAAACTTATGTAAAGCATGAATGTTTATGTGCTAATGGAAAATTATAGAGAGGAAGAGAGAGATGGAGTAAGTAGGTCAAGGAAAAGGCTTTGGACTTTTGAATGAAAATTGAAATGGTAACAAGTGTGTATGAGTCTCTTTTGTTAGGTTGTAGCTTGTGAGGAAATGTAAACCTTTCTCCATTAGCTAAAATCAGTCAACCAAAATAACAATTATCGTCTTCTTTACAGTCGTTTATCATCATCAGATCCATTTGTCCTAAGATGATCATTTCTCTTCTTTGATCTTCTTTTGGTGATTTGCCCATTTCCGAGGACACGCGCGGTAGATTCTAGATTTAGGGTTTCGAAACTATAGCGATTGATCATGAGGACACGTAGCAAAAAGACCAAAACCGTGAACAACAACAACGATCTACAAAAGTCGGAAGAGAAACAAAAGTTTGATCAACTCCCTCTGGACCTAGAGATCGAGATGTTTAGGAGGCTGCCTTTAAAATCTGTAGCTAGGTTTCTCACACTATCCAAGTCATGTGCAACAACTATCCGCAGTCCAAGTTTCATCACATCATTCCCGTCGCAGCCTTGTACCCTAATCGCTTCCGCCGCTACAATCAGGACTTGCCACAACTTGCCTTCCAGCTTTAAATCTAAGGACCAAAGGTTGTACTTCTTCTCATCGTCTTCTTCATCATCAACTGTCTTTTCTACGCGTTTGACATGTCCGTTGTCCCCATATGATAATCTGATAGAGTACTATTATCATTATGCTAGTGGTTTGATAAGCATTGGATGTAATCGAAAGCAAATCGTAACTAACCCCAGCACTGGTAGATTCATAACTTTACCAAGTGTCAGAAGAAGAAGAGTGGTCGTGAAAAGTTTTTTCGGGTATGATCCAGTTAGTGATCAATACAAAGTCTCGTGCATGACGGAAAGACGTCATGGCCTTCGACAAGACCCATCATCTGAACATCAAGTGTTCACATTGGGAGAAAAAAAGCCATGGAAAATGATAGATTGTACTAGCATTCCTGATCACCGTCCTTGGTCTAACGGTGTGTGCATAGATGGTTTTGTGTATTACGTTGCTAAAACTGGACAAGGTATGTCACAACTGAGCTTAATGAGATATGCTCTGAGGGCTGACAATTTGAATCTTTTTACTAGTTTACCTGAAGAGCTTCGAACTCTAAAACTATCTGGTGACACTTTATTGAACTATGAAGGGAATGTAGCATGGCCACTCCAGTTACATCTTATATTTAATGTGTGGGTTATGGATCAGGATGGCGAAAAACATGAATGGTTGAAGAAAATAACTTTCAATATTGAACCTTGGAAGAGTTCATCTCGCTATCTAGACGTTAGAGGCACTACTCATACGGGTGAGTTTATTCTTGCACCATCGCACTATCCTGATGATGAGTTTTATGTCTTCCATTACAATCTCGGCAAGAATAGCTTTACAAAGAAGAAACTTCAAGTTCGTATTTACAATGTTAGAATTGTGTCTACGTCTTCAATAATTGGTCTCTATCTCTCCTTCTCTCTCTTGTAGTCATCTTCTCTCCATACCTCTGGAATATATCAGCCAAATCAAACAAACTCACTTCTCTAAGTTTCTTAGCCATCTCTTCAAACATAACCACACCTTCCTCATTAGAATAATAATGCAAGAACTTGCTATAATCAAACCTAGGAACTTCAAGCCCTCTCTTCAACGTTCTCTCAATATACTTTGTAGTTTCCAACCGTTTCCCCGCCTTGATCATACCTCCAACGAATATCGTATCGAAATTCACTAACGGGTCCGGCCCTTTCCTTCCCCTTCTCCCCAAATGTCCTTGCAACAACATAAGATACGTATGCATTATTGGCTCGCACCCTCTCTGTATCATCTTCCTGAAAACCTCTGTTGCTTCGCTTGCCCGTTTAATCTTCACCAACCCTTTTATCAACCCATGATAGATACTAATATCCGGATTCTCAACCCCTTCCACCAACCCATAAGCCTCTACAACTCTTCGTTTAACCAACAGTCCATAGATTAACGACGCCCAAGTTAAGTTATCCACATAAACACCTCTCTCACGCATTTCATCGAACACCTTACGTGCCATATCAATCCTACCGTTTTTACACAACCAATCAATCATCACCCTGTAGAAACCCCCATCCAAATCACCACCTCTTTTCGAAACCATAACATAAAACACCTTAGAAGCTTCATCAAACTGATTCTTCTTCAGAAGTGTTTCCATAATCTTTTTACCAGCTTCGATATCAACATCAAATCCTTCATCCATCATCAAATTCCAAAGCTTAGCAGCTTCAATCAAATCACCAACATCACAAAACCCTTGTATCATCGTCCTATAAGTAATCTCATCAGGTTTAATAAACTCCTTCAGCTTAATAAAAACAAACTTAGCTTCTTCAACAAGCTTCTCCTTACACAGAGTCTCCACTCCTCTATTCATCGTTTCCACATTATACAAATACCCAAAACCGTTCATCAAATGGAAATAGTTTACACATTTCTTCAACTCTCTAGCAGAAGCAAGTGTTTTCAACACAATCCGAAATGTCTTATCGTTAACCAATCCACGTTTTCCGATCTCTTGAGCTAATTCCCAGAAAAGATCCATGTTTCTTGAGTTCCCGATGATTGCTAGCATCTTATTAGAGGTAGTGGAAGTGTGGGTGAAATCAGGGTGGTGAGTTTGAGAATAGAGGAAGAAACGGTGTACAGGACGCCACGAGAGTGGGAAATTGTTGCAGACTTGGAGGAAGAACTCGTGAGTTAGTTGAAATTTGGTGGAGGAGAGTTTAGAGACGAGACGTGAATCAGGTGAGTTCTGTTGCTGGTAGAGAATTGTACAGACTCGGAGAAGATGGTCTTGGTTTATCGGTGTGATTGTGGTTGGAGTTAGCTCGGTGGAGAAGAAGCGGTGGTTGAGAATGAAGCATCGCCGAATTGAGTTTCCGATGTTAATCATCCTCCGAGAAGTCACGACGGCCACAGCCATAAGTTTCCCGGCCAATGGAGAAAACAAAAGACAAGAACTAAATTAAATAAAAAAAATTAGGGTAAAATTATAAGAGGCTACAAAGAAGCCCATCTAAGCCTATGTCTAAAAATGAGTGGGAAAATGGAGATGCGGGGGATCGAACCCCGTGCCTCTCGCATGCAAAGCGAGCGCTCTACCATTTGAGCTACATCCCCGTTGATGTTTAAATACGTAACCAAAAACATATATAGGATTAGATAAAACGGTGTCGTTAGGGAGCGAAAAGTTCGTTAAGTTAGTTAGAAAGAATAGCGAGGAAAAACCCAGGAATTTCGCAGACACAGAGGTGTGTTCGGATCTCAAGGTTGAGATTCAGTCTTCTTCCGCCATTTGCGAACCATCTTCGAAACTCTTTTTATATTTCTCTCTTTCCCTCCCATCTCTTTCGATTATTTTATTTATCTCACCAAGGAAAACAAAACACAAAACAAACAAACAAACAAACCCATAAATCAAGATCTCTGTTTTCAGACAGATTATTATCGGAACAAAATGTCATCATCAGGATCCGACAAAGAGAGAGAGACTTTTGTCTATATGGCTAAGCTCTCCGAACAAGCCGAGCGATACGACGGTAACATAATCTCTTTATTATTTTCGATTTTAATTGCGAGAATTTATAGAAAGGATTTGGTAATGAATGTGCAGAGATGGTGGAGACGATGAAGAAAGTGGCGAGGGTTAATAGCGAGCTGACTGTGGAAGAGAGGAATCTGTTGTCGGTTGGTTACAAGAACGTGATCGGAGCAAGAAGAGCTTCGTGGAGGATAATGTCGTCCATCGAGCAGAAAGAAGAGTCTAAAGGCAATGAATCAAACGTGAAACAAATCAAGGGTTATCGCCAAAAGGTAGAAGATGAGCTCGCTAACATTTGCCAAGACATTCTCACCATCATTGATCAGCATCTCATCCCTCACGCTACCTCAGGGGAAGCTACCGTCTTCTACTACAAGATGTGATAACAGAAAAACACTCTTCTTTTTGAATCATCATCTGCAAATGAAACTCAATTTGATCTGGAATTTGTAGGAAAGGAGATTATTACCGTTACTTGGCTGAGTTTAAGACCGAGCAAGAGAGGAAGGAAGCTGCTGAACAGTCTCTCAAAGGCTATGAGGTATTAAATTTGTTTCTTTAGTCAAATACTAGAGAATTATGAGAAGTTTGGTCTGATGCATCTGTATTTTGATTAGGCTGCAACACAAGCTGCAAGCACTGAGCTTCCTTCGACCCATCCAATTCGTCTTGGCCTTGCTCTTAACTTCTCTGTTTTCTACTATGAGATCATGAACTCTCCTGAAAGGTTTCAATCTAAAACATCAATAAATAAATATACCAATAGAGTGTCAACTTTGTTGTAATGTGGTTTCTATTAAACTGTTGCAGAGCTTGCCATTTGGCTAAGCAAGCCTTCGATGAGGCGATTGCAGAGTTAGATACTCTAAGTGAGGAGTCGTACAAGGACAGCACTTTGATCATGCAGCTCCTGAGAGACAACCTCACCCTCTGGACTTCTGATCTTCCTGAAGATGGAGGTTTGTCTGAAAATCACACAGCACACATGATGTCTCAGAATGTTTGAGCTTATAAGCAGTGGTTTTGTTATGATTTCAGGAGAAGACAACATCAAGACTGAAGAATCCAAGCAAGAACAGGCCAAGCCTGCCGATGCCACTGAGGTAGTAATTCACTTTAAAATGAGGTGTATGAATAGTTCTTGTTGGGTCTAAAGGCTCACTCTTTTGTTTGTTCGTTTCAGAACTGATCAAAGGGCTTGGAAGTTGAATGAGATTTAGATTCGATGTCCAGAAGGGGGAGGCAAATTCCTTTAAATTCCATAGCTTGGTTTCATCAGGAAGATGAGATCAGAGACAATTGAATTCAATCCTATATTGTTTCTTTTTTGTATTACTTTTCGTCTTCTTTATTTTGTTCTCAATTTTCATGTCATCAAGTATTTTATGTTACGCAATTTTATTATGATTTGATCAGCATATGCTTTTGCTATCATACATTCCCATCAGATCAATCAAATGTGTATCAAAAATTGCCAAACAAACACAACCCTGGCTCTAAATGCAAACATGAAAAGAGCGAAAACCGCAAAAAGCTTGTTATGATTATTAACTCTCTGGACAGAGTAACAAAAAGATTATTCATTGATCCTGATGGTTTTATTGACATTAAAACTTCAGAATATATAGAAAAAAGCTTATCATAAGAGCTGAAGACAAAACCTAACCATATACAAAAAGATGGGAGAAGATGAATGAAAAGAAAACATCTTTTCTTCTTCCTCTGTCATTCTTCTTCCTTATCAAAGAAACTCTGCGGCAAGGTAAAGTCTTCCTCGTGATTCAGAATGTCTATGTCCTCATCATCTGATTTCTAAGAAACAAAACAGAGGTAACAGATTAATAAAACCATCACCACAACTCTAAACAATGCCATGAAGTGAAACTAAAGCTATGGGACCAAAATAACAATCAATGCTTGTTGTAATTACTACTCACCAGCATCTCAATGTTGTAAAAACGATCGAGTAGCTGCAGAACCTCATCCGCAGTGAACGGTCGGTCAAAGCTATGTACAGGAATAGTTTGATAGAAAGACTCAATCAATAAGGATCAGAGACTCATGTATGTATTGGAAGTATGAAAGAAACTCTGAGAACAACAAACCTTCTTCCGAGATACTCCATCAGACCATAAAGAACAAAGTGGCGATGTATCCCTGCACACCATCATGATCCCATTAGCAGAAGAAATCAAGAAACCAACAAACTGATCAATGTGCAAGAACAATAGACATTGAAATGATTGCATTTGATAATGGTTTCTGATAACTATCATGATACAAAAGTAAACATTGGCAGAAGCATATAGAACGTAGCTAAAGGATCAAGATTTGAGAAGTGAAACTTGCCTCGGAGTTTAACAGGAGGATAGATTTCAAGGGCTTCTAATAACCTTAGCTCTAATTCAACCTGTGACTGCTCCTGAGAAGCAAATCCAATAAAAGAGGAACCTTTAAAATCTCAGGAACAGAAATGGTAGAGAGATAGAGAGAAAGAGAGAGAGAGACCTTGGAGAGAGAGGAGGCGGAGGAAGGTAAAGCTTTACAGGGAGAGTGTACGGACAAACCATCTTGCTCTTCCTCTTTCTCTTTACCTCCTCCGCCACTTTCGTCCGTTCTTCCACCCATTTTTTAGGGTTTTGTGGCTTTGATCCCAAATGTGTTGAAAACTTCTCATAAGCTGTTTGTGATTTGTGTATATATACAGGAGTGCTTGTTTGATCTCTGAACTGGGCCGGCCCATATTTAAGGCCTTGTCTTTGTGCTTTCATCCCACACACAATGATTATTTTAAAATCTAATTCTTTTTCTGCACTCATTTTAAAATCTAATGTTATTGAATGTTATTTTTTGCACTCATTTTAAGGGGTTTTAGATAATTTTGTTTAGTTAAATATACAAAATTATAAATCTCATGGCTTTAACTTTTTTAAGTGAGATTTGGGAGATTTTACAACAAATAACATTTTTCCTAAAGTCATCCAAAAACATAAAATCATTTTAAAACTAAAATCAATTAATATAGGGTTGAATTTAACTCTTTAGATTCAAAGAAGATAAAAGTCAAAATATTCCAAAGGTTTTGACATTATTGGTCAATGCAAAAGCATCTTCCTAAGACTATCGATCCTAAGAAAGTAAGAACCCAACTCTATTGGTTTCCGAAAAAGAAAAAAAGAAGCCAAGTAATGTATTGGATAAAAATCAGATTAAGAGACTCGGAAGAATAAAATGAAGCAATATACATCAATGAAACACTGGGCATGATGATCCATAACTTCAAAACTAGATGAGCCGGGGCTTCATTCCTTACTTCTCACAAGGGTTCGTTATTACAACCATCCATTTTGGATTTCAATTGTTTAATGCTCGGCCCCTGGAGTAGTCTATGTTGAACAGCATGTTCCTGCGGTTCTCGCTTCCCATTCTGATCTGAAACTTCTTGGCCAATGCCTCCACTTGATCATCGTTTTCATCGTCCATTTCCCTGACACATCTCCTTCTCAGCTTTTTCAATGTCTCCCTAGAGGGTTCAAATCCAGCCTTGATCTGTATAATTAGAACATGCATTAGTTTCTCAGACACACATCATTCTCTCATAGAGGTTAGGTTTTGTCTGTTAATTCTGGTTTACCATGTCATCAACGACGGTCAGAGCTGATTTGGGATCCCGGTTAATGAGATGAGCATCAACCAGTAATGAATACGTCCGGGAATCAGGTTTAACACCTATGCTAACCAGATGCTCGAATACATTCGTGGCCTCGAAAGTCTGCAAAGCAAATAGACTAGAGTCGTAAGGCCAAATAGTTAATTCATGAAAAGAAAATATTAGAGAGTGATTTGACATAGAAACAGCACCTTCTTGACTTTTCCAAATGCATATAGTAAAGCGTTGTATGAATCGATATTAGGAGTCAGCCCAAAAGAGGCACTTATTGCCTCAAACGTCTGATAAGCACGATCCAGATCCCATGTGTTTGCGCAGCCAAGAATTATACAGTTTAGAGCAGCAACAGACTTATATGGAGTATCACCTTGACTCAAACTCTCCAACTGGAAGTATACCTGGTGGATTATGTGACAGTGCAAGGTCAGATAAGCTAAGCGTTATAGCTGCTTCACTCTAAAATGCATTAATATCCAGACCATGATACTCGACTTCGATAAACAGGTTTTCTGGTTTTGTTCTATTAAATTTCACAACTATCTTAGCCAAAGACCCTACCTTAATTCTTGTTACGAACAAAGCTGAGAATATATAGAATATTTACCCTTAGGAAGAGTCGAGGTATACCTCATCCAATGTCTCAAAACCTTTCTTAGAGCACGCCACAACCAGCGGGTATAATGATGTAAAAGGTGAAAGCATTTCCTCCACAACTTCTTTTTCAGAGTCTGCGTATGCGGATTCAAGTTCATGAAGTGAAGTGAAAGCTTTTTGCAGATTCCCCAACGATGCATAGGCATTAATCTTTGCAATGTAAGATGCAGGGTTGGCTGCCTTCCTCCCACGCAGACTCTGTTTCAGAATCGTCCATGATCCTTCCACTAAAGATGAACTACAAGTCCTAGCAGCACTTGCAAGGCCTGCTACTACCAACCCTTCATCAACAGAAAAAATAACCGACGGCCTAGCCATTTCGCCTCTAGTGATCCACTTGAACATAAATTCAAACGCATAAAAGGCCAACTTGCTATTATCCTCTTGAATTGCAACTTCTGCAATATAGTTACACAGTATCCAGCTAGGGCAAAGAGACTTGTTCCGATCAACAGCCTGCAAAACAAAAATACACATATAATTGATAAACGAGACTGCAAAAGCTTCAAATGTCAATAGAAGATAACAAAAAACTCATCTGTACCTTACACCTCTCGATGATGGAGACCAGTGTATCTGTCCTACCTTTGGCTACACAACTACGAACACATTCAGTAAAGACACTGGTGGATAACATATAACCAGATTTCAGTGCCGTGTCCATAACTTTCATGGCTTCGTCATTCTTCCCAACTCCAAAATGCATTCCAATAACCAAATCATATGATTCATCATCCGGAAGAGAGTCCTTCCCCAAGAGGAGCATCCTGACCAAATTACATCAAGTCATGATACATTTTGAAAAGATCTACATTTACATGACAACAGTATCAGTAGCTGCTATGCAGAGATAACCTTTGATTCATCAGCAAATCTTACCGTTCAATCATGTAAAGTCTTAATCTTTACACTATTTCTAGAAGCATTGTTCATTGTACAAAAAAGGAATCTATCTACGAACTCAGAGAATCTAACCGTTCAAGCAGCTTCATGGCGGCTTCAGTCTCTCTTGCCTGGTACATAGCCTTCAAAACTAGATTATAAGACGCTGTATTAGGTTCAACAGAAAACTCCTCCATTGGCGCAACAAGATCAAGCATATCTCCAGCAGAAGCACCCATCATCAAGTTAGCTCGAAGGTAATGATTGTAAAGGTTCACATCAGGCTTATTCGGCTTCCCATTCTTGTCAAGCGATCGAACCCAAACCTCAAAAAGCTGCTTCATGTCAGACCAACGCTGCGAAGCAGTCCAATCCGCAAACATATTCAGCAGCGAGTTCATGTCAAGCGTCTCAGAGAGAGCTCTGATACGAGGAGCAGGAGCTTGATTTAGAAATCCTAATGGAACTAGAGATTGGTTGAAGGAAGGAGTGTTTGGGATCGGACTACGCCAATTCTCTTGGTAAAGAGGACTTCCTGTTGCTGGATTCGGTGGAAGCGGCGTGGAGGTTGATTGATGGTTTGATGGGTCGTGATCTGTTGATTCGGTTGCGAGCAGAGGATCTTGAGAGAGGAATGGTGTACCGGAAATGGCTCTGATGGGTGAAGCTGAGGTAAAAGGATTGGGTTTTAGGGTTTTGAGGAGAGAGATTCGAGATCGGGTAAAGAGATGAGACGCCATTGTTGGAAAGATTTGGTTTTTGAGTTTTGGGGTTTATCTGTGTTTAGGGTTTTCTGAGTTCTTCTCTCTCAGATGAGTTTTTAGACACTACTAACTCCGGTCGTGACGATCTGTTCTCGATGACGGCAGTGGCATTTTAGAGATTATCCAAGAAATCTGATGTCTTTTTTTCAGAAGTTGTCTTTGACTCCTCGACATGTTTTAGTCTTTTAGTATAAAGCCCAGCCCATTAATAGATATAGCCCAAACCTTGATTTTTCAAAGAAACCACACATACATCATATGAGGGAGTCTTCCACAATTAAAATTTAATATTTAAACAGAAGATATATTATTTAATGTTTAGGTGTGTCTTTAAATTAAAAACATTGTGTCTAAATGTCTTGGTGAAGACCTTTTTTTGAAAAGATGTCTTTAATTTAAAGACCTCTCACATTTAATTATTAATATTTTGTAATTTAAATTTTTTAAATGTTGCTAAAGACACCTTCCTCATATGTGCAATGGACATGCTATGGTTTTTCTTCTTACAAGTGTGTTTTTGTTGGTTTTAGTTTTAAACGCTTGGTTTTTATATAAGTTAAGGATGTATATAACGTCAAATCACTTTTTAATGGTTGGTGTTGGGATATTTTTCGCTTATTCGGTATTAGCGATTCAGTTTGCAACAAATTTAAGCGAGATCTTTCGCTCATGGTTATTGTTGGTGATGAGTTTCATACTTGACATCAGCATGATAGGAAAACATCCATTTAAATTAAATAGAATGATAAGAAGGAATTTTTATCTAAGATTACGGCATATTATTCATGGAGTTCGGTCCAACAAAGTCCCTTAATCGGCCATGGAGCTTGTATAAGAGGTTGAGTCCATCTCCAGAGTCAAAGAGAAGCAATAAAAATAAATTACTGAGAAGGAAAAAGTGATTACTTACGTTAGAGCTAGGTAAGGTTTATAGCTATTTCTGGTCGCCCTGTCAACACCATTTCGGATTATTTGTGTGACTTTGTGACTTGTACGTTGTAACACAATCACACGTTTTGTAATGCGGATGCAAAGTTTGTCCTGCACATGGCTCCCTCGCTTAGCCGCTTTGCCTTTAAAAAGTACTTAATACTTAAGTTTTTGCCTTTAAAGAGTGTATACTATTTCCAATTGTTTTGTGTTCTTTTCCCTGTTTTTCTCCATTATTTTCCATCGGTTAGTGCTTCAAAATCAAATTACTTTACTTTAAAAACATCTTTATCTTATTTTATCTTATAATATGTTAAATAACATTTTACATTTGCAAACGTGTGCATGCATCTTTTGTTGTCTTTGTGGAAAGCTAGACTCTTATCTAAATCCTAAAAAAGAATGCATCAGATGTACGTAAACTTAGGTGACAAATTAGTAAGAATAACAATTAACAAAGCTAGTTTTTCACATAAAGCCTACAATATTACGTGCGTCGACCGACCACAGTCACACATTGACTAGACGACAGGAATGCTTTTCACCTTCTCTGTTTCAGAGACCCACATTGCTTTGAGTACTCAAAATCTAACATTTACAAGTCATCACACAATAATATCTGAACTTTTCTTTACTTAAGCCTTAGGGTATTCTGCTTATTAGTACCCAAGAAATATCATAAAGAGTATAAATTGTCGATCATCATATCAGAATAATCTCCTCTCTCTCTAACAAACTCGCAAACTCACATTTGTGGTACTCTCAGTGTTAGACAAGTCCGATCAAGTTTAAGCAGTCATGGCGGTTTTGCTTCCTCTGTTTCTTCTCTCTTTCATGTTTACCTATTCAAGTAAGTTCTTTCTATCTTCTTTGAACATTTCTTTGTCCCTTGGCATTAAGACTCAAAATGGTTCCGACATTTTCGCTTCTTGGTTACGTTTTCCTTGTAATGCTAATCCGAGATATCTGTTTTGTACAGACGCGGCGGTTTGTGTGTGCAAGGACGCTAACGAGCTGGATCTTCAGAAGGTGATAGACTTCGCATGTGGAGGAGGTGCTGACTGTGCACAGATTCAGACGACCGGAGCTTGTTATCAACCAAACACCCTCAAGAACCACTGTGACGTTGCCGTTAACAGCTACTATCAAAAGAAAGCTTCCACCGGTGCCACATGTGACTTCAACGGCGCCGCCGTCATCTCCACTTCCCCTCCTTCGAGTATTCCTTCCATTAAAACCACAACTTCTTTTCATCAAATGTGTATCTTTTTTTTTTTTTGCTGATTCTTTATTTACTCTGTTCTTGCAGCTACGTCAAGCTGTTTATCTAGTTCTAGGTATGTTTCACATCACCTTGCCTTAGAGTTTAGATTAGGGTTATTTCCCTCTGTTTTCGTTTGCTTAGTGTTTTCTTTAGATCAGTAATGAGCTCTCTGATGATTCTAGTCGTTGAAATAGTTCAGTCATTTGTCTACTAATGTGTGACAGAATCTTTATTACTGATTTATTACCAAAATATTAATTATATCTTCTTAAAAATTGTGATGATGATTTAAGTGTGTTTATAAGAGTAACCTTTTTGTAGTTCCAACGGAACCCCCACTGCCGGATATCCATCCACCGGAAATTCAACCACAGCAAGTCCAGGCACCACAAATCCATCCACAGGCAATTCAACAAACAGCACACTACCCACTAATGATAAGCCGACTTCATCTACGATAACGTTTCCTGACAGTACTACTATGGGACCATCTAGCAGCACGAGTGGTGATCCCAACGGTGGAGAAGAGCTATCCGTCAGAACCACGACGATCATCTTACTGACTACCATCGCTGCCGTGGCATTGAGGGTTTAGGTAAGATCATCTCAAGATGATGACGAGGACGCTTATTTGTTGTGGACGGCTGAGATAATGCCAAGTTAATTAGAGCCTATCTTTCTTCCCACCGAATTTTAATCTTTAATTTCCAATTAGGATTGTGACTCTCGCTCGTCTTCTTAAGTATTTTGGTTTATAGAAAATCTTAATCAAGAGCTTTTTTCTTGCTTTCTTTTGTAAATCCAGAAAAAATGAGATGCTCTTTGGGTTGTATTATTTTTACTTATAATTATGCCTTCGCCAATAAAGATAACATGTTTCTCTTTGATAGTTTCTTGGTTGTTTGCTAAGAAGAAAATGTTGCTACAAGGATTTCAGGTTTTTTTTTTATTTTATATTTAATAACAGATGTTTGGTGTTAGTGCACCACTTATCAATTCTCAATACTATAATGTTTAATATGGTTTGTGGTAACAATTAACACGATCTTTATCAAGGTGTTCCAGAAAGCGCAAATTGTGATGTTTTTACTCTCTTTTTTTGGGTAGTTCAATGGACTTTTAGTTAAAATTGTTTTAAGGCCTTCATTCCAATGCCCACCATCATGATGATTTTGTTCTTTTTTTCACCTGCTTTCCAATGTATTTATTACTGTAATGTAAAGAGACTTGTTCATTTTCTTTTAGTGAACATTGAGAGTAACATCTGCGGAATAGCAGCATATGGATCATACAGTTTTAACATCTTAGAAGCGTGTGACAAATTCTTTATTCTAAACCAAATAACAAAATTTTAACATATTAGAGAAAATGGTAATTGTAATATCTCATTTTTAAAAAGAACAGCAATAATCTTTATCCTTCAAGGTAGGTTTGGACGTTTGGATATTTGGGTTGGCTTTTTTGGTTTTAGATTTAGAAATATAGGACCCATTTATTTATTTCAAAACTTCAGATTCGGTTCAGATTTAGGTTTAACGAAGTATTTAAATATAAAAAAATATCAAAAAGTATTTATATTCGATTCTATGCGAACTACTAGAAAATATTCAAAAATCTACAAAACCCAAGTATTTTTATCCGAATATAGCCAAAAGTATTTAAAATACCCAAAAACATCTTAACCTCCAAATATTGTAGGCACTTAGGTTATTATAAGTATAAATAGTACTAGTAATATTCATGATGAAAGCTAAGTGAGTTCATAAAATTCAATGTTGAATACAATAAATAGGGACAAAATCATTGTTTTCTTTGGTTTAAATAGTATTTTTGAATCTGATTTATATGAATCAATTGAATCTAACTTGTATGAAATTATTGAATGGGAGATACTAGCATCTTGGTCGCTAAATGAGATAATATTTTGTGATACTTTGTGTAACATCCTTCTTATAATATGAAGAAATGAGGTCAATAAGATTTACACATCAAGAAAAAGAAAGCTACTTGTTGTAGTGATTAATAAAAACTTCGATTATGTCCTTTTTTCTTAATTGATAAGCTTGTTGTGAGTGATTTGTACTTGTTCTGAAATTTGAATAGATATGCAGACTTTACAAGCTAGTGAAGTCTAGTGGAATAAAATTTCTGAAGTTGTACATTTTTCAAAACAAAATTTACAAGAAAAAAAAGATTAACAAATCTTTAACTGTAAGTGTATTTCTTTGTAAGTTCTTTGTTAGCTTAACTAATTGTTATGTTAACATCATTTTCTGACAATGAAGGATAAACAACCTTACATTGCTAAGGCTGATGAGATGAGGGTTGCTTATGACCAGAAGCTGATAACCTATATAAAAAAACTGGAACGTCCACATCACACAACAAATCTGGAACATCACAGTTTTATGTTCGGTACGATAGACAAGTTTATTATTTTATAAGTAAAATCAAATTTAACTAAAAATAATAATTAGCAACATTGTAAGTAAAAATTATCTTTCAAAGGTAAAAAAAATATTTTCACTCTTGTATTGTTTCTTTCACCACTAAAATTATTGATTAAAATATTATTTGAATGGAAAATATATAATATAGCAATAACTTAAATTATTTGAATGAAAAATATATCACATAGCAATAACTCTTGGTATACTTATATTGAGAACTAAAATTAAAAGTATTTATCATAAAGTTGGCGAATGAAACCAAAATGTTTTAAATCAGACACATTAAAAATATAGATTTTTAAATTAGACACATTAAAAATATAGAGTTAAGTTTTCAAAAACATATATTGATTTTTCCTGCCTAAAATATTCGGGAAATAAAATTTCCGCCAAAACAAATAAATTAACGAGAAATAGATTTGCAGTGGTTTTTAACTGATTTTTAAAGGAATTCTAAGGGTTTTAAAAAGATTTTTAAAGGATTTGCAAGGATTTTAAAACCCTTGTAAATCTTTTAAAACCTTTGTAAGTGTTCACAAGAGTTTTAAAATGGTTCAAAAATTATTAAAAAGATTTTTAAATGGTTTACAAGGGTTTTTAAAAGATTTTTAAAAGATTTACAAGAGTTTTAAAAACTCTTGTAAATCTTAATAAAACTTTTTGTAAGGTTTAACAAGAGTTTTAAAATGGTTCAAAAAGAGTTACAAAATGTTTTAAAATAGTAACAAATTTTTTTTAAGAGTAAAAAATGATTTAAAGACTTCATAAGATTTTTAAAATGATTTTTAAAAGATTTACATAAAATCATTTGTAAATTCTTGTAAAACTTTTTATATTTTTTGTAAAAAAAAAAATTTTGTCATCTAAAAATAATTAGAGTTCAAAAAAGCTAAAATAAATGATCCAAAAAATATAATCCAAATTTGCATAGATATAGGCTTATGGAATTATTCCTGGCGTAGAAGAGAATCTAATTATAATTAATTAGTGAATTTGTCAAGCATTTGTGAAACTATGCCAAAATATCCAACCAATATATAGTTTAATAAAATAAAATATAGTTTAATATATTCAGCTTCGGTCGCTGTTTTGGATTCATGTACAAGCTCTTCGTTGACTTGTCTTCAAGAGATCGTTCATCTGGAACTCTGTTCTGTTGCAAGGTAAGAAAATAAATCTTGAACTCTGCTTTTAGGGAGCTTACTAGTCTAACTCTGGATTCTTCTGCATCTTCTTTTCGCTTTCTAAAGTCTGTTGCGATGAATGATAAAACTCAACTGTTTTCTCAATCCTGAAATTATGGCCGAAAACTAGTGAACGAAGGCGTGCACATGATCCTATAGCTGACTAGGATTTTAATTTGGGAACTATGCTGAGATTCTTTAGTAATTTGATGTTTCCTTGTACTCTCAGTCAGAATCAAACCGTTGACTATCTTTAATGAGAAACAGGAACTTATTGACGAAGAAGGTCGATGATGATAGCTCAAGAATTGGGAATATATGTTGTGGAGAGCAAAGGAGGAGCAATATTATGTCTATTGCTTTCTCTGCTCTGTTTAGGCACTTGGCCTGCTCTTATGGCTCTTCTTGAACGGCGTGGTCGTCTCCCACAACATACTTATCTTGATTATTCCATCACTAACTTTTTGGCTGCAATCTTTATAGCCTTTGTGTTTGGTGGGATAGGTGAAAGTACACATGAGGCACCAAGTTTCATTACACAACTCACTCAGGTTAGAACTTGAAGGATTTTGATCTCTATAATGGAGATTGCATTGATGAATCTCTTGCTGCTGCTGCTACAGATTCAAGATAATTGGCCCTCTGTGTTGTTTGCAATGGCGGGTGGGGTTGGTTTAAGTATTGGAAACCTTGCTACTCAGTATTCTTTAGCTTTTGTTGGTCTGTCTGTTACAGAAGTGACAGCTGCGAGCATCACCGTTGTTGTAGGCACTACTGTCAATTACTTTTTGGACAACGGATTGAACAGAGCTGATATTCTTTTCTCTGGTGTTGGTTGCTTCATGGTAGCTGTTTGTCTTGGTTCTGCTGTTCACTCTTCCAATTCTGCTGATATCAAGGCGAAACTCGGAAAACTCTCAGGGGATTGTGAAACTGTGACCCCTGAAGAGTGCCAGAGACTATTTGGAGGTGAAAGTTTGACATACATAATTGTCTGATAGTGTTAACAAGATCACTCATCTTCACTTCTTTAGTTTTATAGTAGAAGAAGAAGAAGAAGAAGAAAAAGAGATGGAGAATGTAAAGGAAGGGTCTGCAGCTTTTCTTATAGCACTCGAAAACAAAAGAGCAATCAAAGTAGGATCTTTCTCTTTAGTTCTTCTAAGTTGGTCTTGAGTTTCGAGGCAACAACGTAAATCAATCTCTATGAACTTCTTTTGGATTCAGGTGTTAGGAAAGAGCATGGTTGTTGGTCTGGGAATAACTTTTTTTGCAGGACTTTCTTTCTCATTGTTCTCACCACTATTCAACCTTGCAACAAACGATCAATGGCACACTCTAAAACAAGGCGTTCCCAAGCTGATTGTCTACACTGCGTTCTTCTACTTCTCACTATCTTGCTTTGTAATCGCGGTCGCTCTCAACATTAGTTTCCTGTACAAACCTGTGCTAGACTCACCAAGATCTTCCTTTAGAGAATACCTGAGTGACTGGAACGGAAGAGGTTGGGCACTTGCAGCTGGATTGTTATGTGGGTTTGGTAACGGTCTTCAGTTCATGGGTGGACAAGCTGCAGGATATGCAGCCTCAGATGCTGTTCAGGTCACACAAACACTTATAATCCTAAACTAGAACGTTTCTTTGATCTTTGCTTGCGTTTTAGTGATTCTTGATTGGTATTCTTGTACAGGCACTTCCTTTAGTATCGACTTTTTGGGGGATATATCTGTTTGGGGAGTATAGGAGATCATCTACGCGAACATATGCTTTGCTTGTTGGAATGCTGGTGATGTTTACTGTTGCTGTGGGGCTTCTAATGGCCTCGGCTGGGGAAAGAGAGACGCGATTTACTTAGAGAGCTGATCGATATGACCAAAACAGATGGTGTCGCTCTTAATATGTTGTACATTGTGGTTACTTCAATTGAAAGAAAATGTAAATGATTGCTGTTTGATATTCGTTTTTATAAGAAATGAAATGAATACAGATAATATATTAGTAGGTGCTACAATCTCCAAAGTTTGCAAAAATTTGAGTTTCTTCTATTCGGTAAGAAACTCTAATATCAAAAAATCTAAATCGCTAGAAGGAGGGATCGAACCTCCGACCTTGTGGTTAACAGCCACACGCTCTAACCAACTGAGCTATTCCAGCTTTTGTTAATATGTGTTAGTTAACTTTTATATATCTTACCATAACAAAAAAAAAATTCAACAAAGATTAATCGTGCACCGGGGGTCGGGGGGATATTTTTAAGATAACATTCAACAAAGATTAATCGTATTCAACTTTATTAAATTCTCTATCTGTATTCAACTTTTTTCCACTATTGAAATTTGCAATATATATACTAGATAGAAACTACAATAATATAATCCCAAAACATGCATGTCAAATAGCGAAGTAATTCCATAGTCAATCCCTGATCCCAGTCATGACTCATGACAACGACTTCTCTGTAATAGCGTTGGAAATCATTTCCACTAGCTTGTTCAAACCAAACATCTACATGTTGACTAAAGAAATTTCAAAATAAACCTGCAAAAACCAAATTCAAAGTAAACCTATATGACAAAACAGAAGTCAATTATATATTAATTTCTCTCTATTCTATAAACTAAAATCCTAATAGAGACGTAAGACAAAATTAAATAAAAATATGAAAGAAGCACTTTCTATTTTGTGTCTTGCTCTTTTGGTTTCGGTTTCAGAAGCAGAAGTAACAAAACCAAATTCTGAAAATTTCATTGAATGCCTTCGCTATCGGACAAGTTCGGAGAATCCAATCACCGATTCCATCTCCATTGCCGATAACACCACCACCTTCTTGTCTTCTTACTTGTCCTACACGAAAAACAAGAGGTACTCGAGCCCTAACTTCAAAAAATTACTAGCCATCGTAGCGGCGAAACATGTATCTCATGTTCAGGCAACAGTGGTCTGCGCAAAGACCAATGGTATACAACTGCGTATCCGAAGCGGCGGTCATGACCTCGAAGGCCTTTCTTACAGGTCGTCTGTGCCATTTGTCATTCTCGATATGTTCAATCTCAGATCTATTACTGTTAACGTATTGAGCAAGAAAGCATGGGTTCAAGCTGGTGCAACCTTGGGAGAGCTATACGTAAAGATTAACGAGGCAAGCCAAACGCTAGCATTTCCAGCTGGCGTTTGCCCTACTGTAGGAGTAGGAGGGCACATAAGCGGTGGAGGGTATGGAAATCTGATGAGAAAATTCGGAATCACAGTGGATCATGTCAGTGATGCTCAATTAATTGATGTCAACGGCAAGCTCTTGAATCGAGCTAGCATGGGAGAAGATCTCTTTTGGGCCATCCGTGGCGGTGGTGGAGCGAGTTTTGGAGTTATCCTCTCTTGGAAAATCAACCTCGTCAAGGTTCCAAAGATCCTGACAGTGTTTAAGGTTAATAAAACATTGGAACAAGGAGGCACTGATGTTCTCTACAAGTGGCAGCTTGTCGCTACCAAGTTCCCTGAAGATCTTTTCATGAGAGCATGGCCTCAGATCATAAATGGAGCAGAACGTGGCGATAGAACCATCGCAGTTGTATTCTATGCTCAGTTCTTGGGTCCAGCTGATAAGCTGTTGGCGATAATGAACCAGCGCTTGCCTGAATTAGGGCTAAGACGTGAAGATTGTCACGAAATGAGCTGGTTTAACACGACGTTGTTTTGGGCCGATTACCCTGCAGGTACACCGAAGAGCGTTCTTCTAGATAGGCCAACGAATCCAGGATTCTTTAAGAGCAAATCAGATTATGTCAAAAAACCAATCCCAAAAGAAGGATTAGAGAAGCTTTGGAAGACAATGTTTAAGTTCAACAATATTGTGTGGATGCAATTCAACCCTTATGGTGGAGTGATGGACCAGATTCCGTCGACCGCTACAGCATTTCCTCATCGTAAAGGAAACATGTTCAAGGTTCAATACTCTACAACATGGTTGGCTGCAAACGCCACAGAGATTAGCCTAAGTATGATGAAGGAGCTTTACAAGGTTGCGGAACCGTACGTGTCAAGTAACCCGAGAGAGGCATTCTTTAATTACAGAGACATCGATATTGGCAGTAATCCGAGTGATGAGACAAATGTGGATGAGGCAAAGATCTATGGATACAAGTATTTCTTGGGGAATTTGAAGAGACTCATGCAAGTCAAAGCTAAATATGATCCTGAGAATTTCTTCAAGAACGAGCAGAGTATTCCTCCTGTTCGTGTAATAGAGTAACGTTACTCTTTGATAAGATTTATTTAGTAGTAGTAATAAGTGATGTGGGCTTGTTAAAGCTTAAGTTTTCACTATTGTCCCATTTGCATTATGATAGTTATGTTATATTTGATCTTTACTCAATAAGTAATTTCATGAAATCGGTTTTAATTCCTTATTACACATTAGGATAGATCAGTTATACTTTACCTCTATAACTCAGTGTACGAACCTGAAACTGTTTCAGAGAAAACACAGGGAGCTAGGAGAGTTCAAATCTTATCCTTGGAACCCTCCCAGATCCGTTTCAATCTGAGTTTTTTTGTTTTTTGTTTTTTCTCAGTTCAGAATCTTCTGTTTTAGAACAAGTCTTTGATGTGACCTCTTCTTCAAACGACTTCTTCTTAATGTTCTGACTATAATAAATACATCTTGTGTATGTATAAACGTAAAAAATGGATACATATGAGTATGACGTATAAACGTAATGATCACTTGACCATGAGGCCAATGACTTAAAGTTTAGTGGTTTATGTTACTATTTGGATTCAATATGACTTAAATGTTTTTGGTTTTAGTGTTAAACCTGCCATAATGTCTATTTTACTATTTAGATTCAACCTGAGTTATTGAATTTTTTTAAATTAGATTTATGTATTTACAGATTTACCACAGAATAAATAATCAACATTTAAAAAAAAAAAATAGTCAACGTTTCGGCTATTTGAAAAGCCTATTGCATGTAGTTATTATGTAAGAAACAAATAAAAGTCTATTTCAAACTCTTCGGCTATATATAAAATCATTAGTAATGTTCAACAAACGTTATCCATTAAAATTCGAAGTCAAGGAGGTGCATTCATGAAATATCTTTTAAATAAAAAAATCAACAAAATTCAAGAATAATTTTCTCAATAAAAGATAGGCTTCTTGAAAATATGAAGGAAGAAGTCTCACTTACGACTTAACTACGTTTGCATTTATGAAATATCGTTTCTAATCTCTGTATTTAACTTTCTTCGTACTACGTACTAAAATCTATATATTATGATTATATATTACGTTGTGAAAAAAACTTGCAAATTGCCTTGAATTCAATCATGAAAACCATTAATCCTCTGTCACATACGTTAAAATTTCCATTGTATTAGCCTGGTCAAAACAAACACCTACATGTTGACAATAGAAAATTCAAAGTAAACCTATATGACGAAGTCACTTTTAAATTAATCTTCTCCCTATATTTTGATTCTATAAACTACAATCCTAATAGAAGTGTAGGACATACTGCATAACAGTAAAAATGAAAGAAGCATTTGTTTTCCTTCTTTGCTTGACCAACAAGTTTCCAAAGAAGTTTAATAGTTGCTCAAAAAAGAAAGAAACACTTTATGTTTTGGGTCTTGTTCTTCTTGTTTCGTTTATAGAAGCACCAGTGACAAAACCAAATTTTGGAAAGTTCATCGAATGCCTACGCGATCGGACTACTCCGGAGAATCCAATCACCGATGTCATCTCCATCGCCGATAATTCCACCACCTTCTTGTCTTCTTACGTGTCATACACGAAAAACAAGAGGTTCTCGAGCCCTAACTTCAAAAAACTACTAGCCATCATAGCGGCGAAACATGTATCTCATGTTCAGGCCACGGTAGTCTGCGCAAAGTCCAATGGTATCCAGCTCCGTATCCGAAGCGGTGGTCATGACAACGAGGGTTTTTCTTACATGTCGTCTGTGCCATTTGTCATTCTCGATATGCACAATCTGAGGTCTATTGATGTCAACTTGTCGAGAAAGAACGCATGGGTTCAAGCTGGTGCGACATTGGGAGAGCTCTACGTAAAGATCAATGAGGCAAGCCAAACGCTAGCGTTCCCGGCTGGCGTGTGCCCTACGGTAGGAGCAGGGGGACACATAAGCGGTGGAGGGTTTGGAAATCTGATGAGAAAATTCGGAATCACAGTAGATCATGTCATTGACGCACAAATCATTGATGTCAATGGCAAGCTCTTGAATCGAGCTGCCATGGGAGAAGATCTCTTTTGGGCGATTCGCGGTGGTGGTTCAAGTTTTGGAGTTATTCTATCTTGGAAAATCAACCTCGTGGAGGTTCCAAAGATCCTGACAGTGTTTAAGGTTAACAAAACATTAGAACAAGGAGGCACTGATATTCTTTACAAGTGGCAGCTTGTCGCTAATAAACTACCTGATAGTCTTTTCATAACAGCATGGCCTAGGACCGTAAATGGACCAAAACCCGGCGAGAGAACCGTCGCGGTTGTATTCTATGCTCAGTTCTTGGGTCCAACAGATAAGCTGATGGAGATAATGGACCAGAGCTTCCCTGAATTAGGGTTAGGACGTGAAGATTGCCACGAAATGAGCTGGCTTAACACAACGTTGTTTTGGGCCAATTACCCGGCGGGTACACCCAAGAGCATCCTTCTAGATAGGCCTCCGACGAATTCAGTGTCATTTAAGAGTAAATCGGATTTTGTCAAAAAACCAATACCCAAAAAAGGTTTAGAGAAGCTTTGGAAGACAATGTTTAAATTCAACAGTAGCGTCTCGTTGCAATTCAACCCTTACGGTGGAGTGATGGACCGGATTCCGGCAACGGCCACCGCTTTTCCTCATCGGAAAGGAAACTTGTTCAAGGTTCAATACTCTACGATGTGGTTTGACGCAAACGCCACAGAGAGTAGCCTGGCTATGATGAATGAGCTTTTTGAGGTGGCGGAACCGTACGTGTCAAGTAACCCGAGAGAGGCCTTCTTTAATTTCAGAGACATCGATATTGGAAGCAATCCAAGTGGTGAGACAAACGTGGATGAAGCTAAGATCTACGGATCCAAGTATTTCTTGGGGAATTTGAAGAGATTGATGGATGTTAAAGCTAAGTATGATCCTGATAATTTCTTCAAGAACGAGCAGAGTATTCCTCCGGTTCGTGTAAAGTAGTGATATTAAGTTATCTGGGCATGTGTTATAGGCTTATAGTCTCTATGTAGTTTGCCTTGTTTAATCATTAGTACTCAATAAAGAAATCTATACGTGAGTAGTAATTAGTTTCATAATCAATTAAGCATGTTCATCTAATTTCCTTTTGTTTATATATATTGATTTCTATTTTTGTTTATGGATTGATCTTGCAACTACAATAATGGATTATGCTAAGAATGTAACAACTCTGTCTTCAAGCCATCGTAAGTACATTTTACAGGTTAATGTTTTAAGAGTTAGTTACCGTTTTTATATTAGAATTGTGATTTGATCTCTAGTAATAGTAATAAAATACACGTGTAAACGTACTTAATTACTATTTGACTAAAACATGTAATATAGTGATACAAGATTAGAATCCAATATTCAGCAAGAAACTAAGCCTATTAACCAAAGATGGAATAAGAAATTAAATCATATATATGAAAGTTGGCCAACTCTCTCCTACAACTTGACACATCAGCATATGAGAACTTGCCACCTAGATTTCTTAAATGAGTAATACATAATTAGTAATTAATTCAACATATGAACCTATCATAAGTCGAAACTTCAACCATCACTCTTTCTAAATTTTTTAATTCAATATATCCTTTTTTATTTTTTTAGGCATTTGGGTAGAGAATATTATGAGTACATTTTCCGGATGTAATCTTTTCTTTAATGGATTTCTGAGAGATGTTTATATATGAGACTTAGAAAAAAATTTAGCTGGTATGCTTCATTAGTTACGTTAGATTAAGTGATTATCTCAAAACGGTATTACACTACGTGAAACGTGTTTTATCTACAAACAAATGTTTAAGTTTATCTTTCTGATATAACTTAAACACATCATCTAGAGAGTTAGAACCGATTTTAAAATTAACACCAATGATGTTTTAGGCGATGAACTATCAAATAAATTTATGTTCTTTTTTTTTCATGTTTGTCCTCTCTTGTTGTTGCAAGAAATTTTTAATTAAAATAAAATCCAACTTTTATATTACCTATCATTACATATAGTATTTTCAATATATTGTTAAAACTGTTAACCATCCATAAAAAAAAAAGAATGTATGGGGCAAGAAATAAAAATATGCAAAAATTATGTAGCAAACATTTGAAAAACAATAGTTATTATTAAATACAATTATACAAAATAACAAAAGAGGAGAACAAAATCAAATTTATAAAAATATGCAAGAGTAAGCTAAAATGGTGCTCTACTATAATCTTTTACAACTCTCAATTAAAAAAAAGTTACTGGAAAAACAGATTTTATTACATCCATTATATTATTAAAAAGGAACAAAATGATATTTTTTGCCAAAACATTTGTGAAAATAACAAACAACTATATAAAAAAATACATATCAAAAAATTGGAAAAATATTATGAAACTAGATTTATATCTAATCAAAAATTCGTTAAAGTTAAACAATTAGGATTACAACAAAAGTAAAACAAAAATTTGATATAG
>Ga0041059_1000241_pt1 | contig 37093 bp, 39 predicted proteins | sample AraColnosormetaG_FD_56232 | JGI IMG/M metagenome (GOLD analysis project Ga0041059, IMG submission 56232) | Arabidopsis roots microbial communities from North Carolina, USA - Col MF nosort | ecosystem: Host-associated > Plants > Roots > Unclassified | place: USA: North Carolina | collected...
TTTGGCAAAAAGCCTAAAAAAAAAAAAAAAAAACATGAAACTCTTTCGTCTTTTCTGATGATATCTGTCGGTCTCGCCGGTTACCGGTTATAGGCAATCAAACCGACCTCAATTGGTAAATTTACTGGTCCGAGTGAAATTCAGATTGCATCTGGATCGGATATGTCATTAGAATAATAATTTATTAACTGTGCTTACATCATTGTTTAATGTAATAAACTATTAAATTTTACAATCTGCGAATTATGTAACAACCAAACTCCAAACATTTGTACTAAATTTTTTATTTCTCTGTATATTGATATTATGTTAAAACTTTATAGATAACCAAATTTATGATTGATTGATTAAAACGATGGTTTCCTATCTAAGCAAGTTAGTGATAATGTAATCTAAAGTTAATTTTAGGCTGTGTGACTGGCTTTGATCAATTTTGTACGTAACTTTGTTTTATTGGATAAAGATATAAACTCAAAAGTCAAAACACACCAAAATCTAAACTACAAATATATCATTATAAAGGAATTTTTTTTGGAAGAACTTATGGAGGAATGGTTTTTTGCATATCTGTCTAGCTTCACATTAGTCTAAATTCATCTATGATATTACTACCACTTTGTAATTTTCTTAACACTCTATAGTCTATACGTTCATTGTATCAGTCCCCTCGGCCCACTTTAACTATGTTGATTCAATCTCTTCTCTTATGGTAGATTGTCTATTCATAGTGGTTAAAGAAAGAAAAAATCATTAGCATATATCTTTAACCAGTACAGTACAGTACTAGAGATATATATAAACAACAAAATATTCTCGTATGTGTATTTGCAGATATTTTTCGTCAAGATCAGATTCTTTTCCACATATTCCTATTGTTCTTCATTATCGTATGCATACGTTGATATACCAAAAAAGCTTTGTGCACATGTTTACTATAAATGCGACATTCTCACGCTAATTTTCAATATCAACAATTCTCCCCACGTATTCATATCGCTTAACTAGTTAGTAGGAAATAAAATGAAGAGCTCTACTACCTCTATGCAGTTAATTCCAACACTTTTCTTCTTAACCATTCTTCTTGCTTCACCAGGTATGCAAATCTAGTTTCTCACAAACTCACAATATTAAAAAGTTACTAAAACATATAATATACGCTTATATTTTAATATTTAATGCATGGGGTTTTACGCATCTACTTGAATAATTTAATATTTGATGATATTGAAGAATAAGTCAATTATTGATTGTTTATATGATTATAATTATATTATTATTCAATTATTTATTGAATAATGATAATGTATTATATTATAGATATAGAGATGGTTGAAGGACAACAAATGTGTGAAGCAAAGAGCTTGGACTGGAAGGGTATGTGTCTGAAATGGAGGAATTGTCGCCAAGTATGCATTAGCGAAGGTTTCACTGACGGTCGTTGCAAAGGATTCACCCGCAAATGCATTTGTAGCAAACCTTGTTTTGTCCTTCCTAATTAAGTTCTTGTTTCTCATTATTTTGATATTAAAATTTTAAAATAATAACACAATTCATTATTGATTGATTAAAAAGATTATGGTTTTTTAATTTATATGTAAGCTGATATAAAAAAAAAACTCAGTTTTAAGCAATGATTTTCTCTAAGTTTGTTCTAAAATATCATTTTTCAATACATGAAATACTAAAAAAGAAAGTTTGGATTCATTTCCTACACAAATTTATGGTTTTATAAATGTACAAAGAATATTGAACTAATATTTCATGTTCCGATTATATATAAGTTCCCATTTTCAATCGATGAGATTAATAAAGAAACTTTCTGGAGTATATATTTAACATTTTCGATTTTATATTATGAAGCTAAAGTATGTACAGTATGTTGGTGAAAAAACATGGATCGTTAAATAAAAAAACATATTAAGGAGGAGAACGACCGAGCATCTTCTAAAGAAGATTAAAGCATAAGAACATTGGAATAAGGAAGGTGAAGTATTGTCGTGGACATTCCTGAGTGGGAAGACTCACCATTACATACATAATTAATTAGTAACAAAGACATTGGCGCCTGTCTTGTTCCCGTTGCTTTTCCCCATCTTTATCTCCAATTCTCTCTCTCTCTGTCTCTCTTGTTCTACTACTTTGGGGAAGATGATAGCTTCTTCTTCTTCTCCCTCCATCACTTGTTCTTGATTCTACTTGTGGTCCTCCGCTTCTCTTTTCAGGTGATTGGTCATTGATCTCTGGTTTTTTTATTTTGCAAACTTATGGGTTTTGCTTTTCGTTTTTTTCTCTGTCTTACTAATCCGAATCTGATTCAAAGTTTACAACTTTAACTAGGGGTTTTTCTCACTGAACTCTTATGAGTGAGACATAGATTCGTCTTCTAGGTCTGTTTCCGGAGGGAATTAATTAATAATAGTATCAATTTTCGATTATTTTTCTTTGGTTGATTCTCTATCGAAGATTGTCGATGCTTCCAAAGTTGAAGCCTTTGTTACTTCTGAACTCAGGATTGTCTTGTGCCTCGCTGTAGATTATCGAAGATAGTTGTGGTTCTGGGTAATTAGCTTTTGGTGATAAAGGTTTGTGCTTTACACATCTTCTGCTACTTTTTGGGTATGGCCTAACTAAAAAAAGTAACTTTTAGTATCTCTTTCCGATGATATCGATTTTATAGGAGTGAATCTCTCATCTTGCTTCGGAGTGAAACAAATCATGTTTTTGTTTTGTCGGAATGCTTATCTGATTGCAGTGCATATAGTTGTCAAAGTTTGTTCTTGATGGTGATGTAGAAGCTCTTTTATTTGACATATTTGGTTCTTTGTTTAGTTTATTTTTAGTAGGATCTAGAAGATCATGGCTCAAAGGAAAGGACCTGATCCGCCTCCGCCTCAAAGGCGGATTCTGCGGACTCAAACTGCTGGTAATCTCGGAGAGGCTATGTTGGACAGTGAAGTGGTGCCATCGTCTCTTGTGGAGATTGCTCCGATCCTTCGTGTAGCTAATGAAGTTGAAGCTAGTAACCCCCGTGTTGCTTACTTATGTGAGTTGAAATAATTAAAAAAATCGCCTGGTGATGTGATTTGGTCATCTTATATGATCTTGAAAAATATCGTCGTGGATGTTTCTATCAGGTCGGTTTTATGCGTTTGAGAAGGCACACAGGCTTGATCCCACATCAAGTGGACGTGGTGTTCGCCAGTTTAAGACTGCGCTTCTTCAACGGTTAGAACGGGTGAATATCGTCTCTTCATTTACTCTGCTTGAGTTTTCATCTTCACCCCGTTGTCTTGCTAGGGGATTATGTGTCATTTTGCCTTATATCCCAAACTTCTGCAGGAGAATGAAACAACTCTTGCAGGAAGGCAGAAGAGTGATGCACGCGAAATGCAAAGTTTCTATCAACACTACTACAAGAAATACATCCAAGCTTTGCAAAACGCCGCTGACAAAGCTGACCGGTTTGTTGACATCCCTGTCTTATCTCTATTGCAATCTATCTTTCTGTGATTCTCATTCATAATACAAATTTGTTTTACTTGTAGTGCTCAACTTACAAAGGCATATCAAACTGCTGCTGTTCTCTTTGAAGTCTTGAAAGCTGTTAATCAGACAGAAGATGTGGAAGTTGCTGATGAGGTGACCTGATTCTAGATTATATTTTGTAGTATTTAAGTCTCTTACTTCTGATCTTATCCCATGCTTTCGTGGAAATTTTGATATTCTTTATTGATATTATTTGTAGTATGAAAGCTGTTAATAAAAAATTTTGATATTCTTTATTGACTCACTGGGTTTTGTTCATCCTTTTTCTTGCTGGTAGATTTTGGAGGCTCACACAAAGGTGGAAGAAAAAAGCCAAATCTACGTGCCTTACAACATTCTTCCCCTTGATCCTGATAGTCAAAATCAGGCTATAATGAGATTTCCTGAGGTTAACCAAACATTCCACTAACTGTTTCAATTCTATGTTTACTTGTCTTTTGAGACGGAAAATAAATAACACTTTTCTGCAGATACAAGCTACAGTAAGCGCACTTCGTAACACTAGGGGTTTACCATGGCCAGCTGGTCACAAGAAGAAACTCGATGAAGACATGCTAGACTGGCTTCAAACTATGTTTGGTTTTCAGGTGATGCTAGCGAATATCCTGTTTGGTTAGTTGATTGAGGATTTATCCCTGTGCTGATTGTGCTCCAAACCTTTAAAATGGCAGAAAGATAATGTTTCAAATCAAAGAGAGCACTTGATTTTGTTACTTGCTAATGTCCACATTCGACAGTTTCCAAGACCTGAACAACAACCAAGGGTATGTATTCTTTTCAACTTGGATATGAGGGTTTCTTGCTCGTCTAGTCCTCTGTATCTGCACTAACGGCCTAAATTACAATTTCTGCCTTTAGCTGGATGATCGTGCATTGACTATAGTGATGAAGAAACTTTTCAAAAACTACAAAAAGTGGTGCAAGTATTTGGGTCGGAAGAGCAGCCTTTGGTGAGGCATCTCCTTGTAACACCTGCTTTTGAGAATTTATTTTGTTATTTCTTAGGAATATAGAAACAGATGTAGTACATAAATTGGATACTATAAGTCTTTGTGCTTAGTTATCTCTCTTTTCCCTGCTTGTAGGTTGCCGACGATTCAACAAGAGGTTCAGCAGCGGAAACTGCTATACATGGGACTCTATCTTTTAATATGGGGAGAAGCTGCAAACCTGAGATTTTTGCCAGAATGCCTTTGCTATATATATCACCATGTATGTGAAAACATCAGTCTTCCCTATCTCTCTTAAGCAACTTTGTGGTGTGTCCTTCTCTAAAAATATCAGTTCAATTTAGACAAGGGCACTGTGATAAAATGGTGATCTTGGCTGATACCTAGTAATCAACTAGTAAAATTTGAAGGCAAGAAACCAGTGCAAGGATTTAGTAATACTTATTTCTATTTAGAGTAGGAGTATTTTGCTACTTGTGTCTAACTCCGAGTTTAATTTGATTTTCTGAATTTGTTCAGATGGCTTTTGAGCTGTATGGGATGTTGGCTGGGAGTGTTAGTCCAATGACAGGGGAGCATGTAAAACCGGCATATGGTGGTGAAGACGAAGCTTTCCTGCAAAAAGTAGTGACTCCTATATACAAGACAATAGCAAAGGTTGGTTGCTTCAGTTTTTCAGTCTTGATCATTTTGTCTTCTTTAGTTTTCCTCTGAACCAATTCCTTCATTTTTTCATCTTCATATCTGTGCACTATAGGAAGCAAAGAGAAGTAGAGGAGGAAAATCAAAGCATTCTGAGTGGAGAAACTATGACGACTTGAATGAATATTTTTGGTACAATTCATTGATCATCTTGTAACAGACTGGAAATACACGTCTTTTACATTTCTTCATGATGATTCTCCATGTATTTTAACTGGTAGGTCAATTCGGTGCTTTCGGTTAGGGTGGCCTATGCGAGCTGATGCTGATTTCTTTTGTCAGACAGCGGAAGAACTTCGACTTGACAGAAGTGAGGTATGGGTAGAAGAAACTAATTGATGGTTGTTCAAAACTGTTTGCAACTTCATGTCTTATGGAACACAAATTTGTTAACTAAGTGTTTAATATCAAACTTAAGTTCGATCAACCAGCTTAAGCTGTTCATAATGTCTGTTAGAGGAACATACAACTTTTTGAACTTCAAATTGTAATTTAACAAGTCATGAGAAACGTTAGATAGAAGTCATAGAAGAATACCATTTACTTTCCTCGAGTTTTGTGTATCTAGAATTTCATGGTTGATGTTCACAATGCTGCAGAATAAACCAAAAACTGGAGATCGATGGATGGGCAAAGTCAATTTTGTTGAGATACGCTCCTTCTGGCATATATTTAGAAGTTTCGATAGAATGTGGAGTTTCTATATCCTGTCTTTGCAGGTATGGTTAAATTCAATTTCCAAACTTGTATTTTTCTTGGCCTGTCATGTAATTTGATGTATTTATATCTTTTTAAGGCAATGATCATAATTGCTTGGAATGGATCTGGGAAATTAAGCGGCATCTTCCAAGGTGATGTCTTCCTAAAGGTTTTGAGCATCTTCATTACGGCAGCTATATTAAAGCTTGCACAAGGTGATTATTCGTCAACTTATATACCACTTTCATGCGGATCATTAATAATTTTTCTGAAAACTTATGTGCAATTATTTATATATTCATCTCATTCATAGATATGTGCCTTATACATTTATTTCTTGCTTTGCTCTTTAATATTTCTGTAAGAAACTATTTATTATAAGTGAAGGGAAATCATTTCTTACCGTTCTCTGAATGTTTGCAACTTTCAGCTGTCCTTGATATAGCTCTAAGCTGGAAATCAAGACATAGTATGTCATTCCATGTGAAGCTCAGATTTATCTTCAAGGCAGTTGCAGCTGCAATCTGGGTGGTTCTCATGCCACTAACTTACGCATACAGCTGGAAGACCCCTTCTGGTTTTGCAGAGACCATAAAGAACTGGTTTGGGGGACACCAAAATTCCTCACCTTCCTTTTTCATTATTGTCATTCTTATCTACTTATCCCCAAATATGCTCTCTACATTGCTCTTCGCGTTCCCATTCATCCGACGTTATCTTGAAAGGTCTGACTATAAAATAGTGATGCTTATGATGTGGTGGTCTCAGGTATTTTATTCATATATCTTATCTTGATAAATCGCCAGTCCATGAATGCTAATTAAGAAGGTGACTAATCTCTATTTTTGGTGTTACAGCCGAGACTCTATATAGGGAGGGGTATGCATGAGAGTGCATTGTCACTTTTCAAGTAAGAGTGTAAAACTTGCATGCTATGGTTGTTGAAATTTTGACTGTTCTTACCACACTGCTTAACAAGGTTTCGTGGATGATATCTAGGTACACGATGTTCTGGGTTGTACTTCTAATATCAAAGCTTGCATTCAGTTTTTATGCAGAGGTACATCAATTTCACAAATATTCAATGTTTTGTTTTATAGTATAACAAGAGAAATATGTAAGGAGCATTCACTAACAACCACTGAGAAATTCTAGTGACATTGTTAAATATACACGTTTCTCATACTTTCCATCTTCAAAGCAGATTAAGCCTCTTGTTAAACCAACCAAAGACATTATGCGAGTTCATATATCAGTCTACCGCTGGCATGAGTTTTTCCCTCACGGTAATGCTTAATAGCATTTAGGTATTATCTCATTGCATAATGAGTTCTTACTGAATAATCTAGTTGGTTTTGCTTCTTTTTTTCAGCCAAGAGTAATATGGGTGTGGTGATCGCTCTCTGGTCACCTGTTATTCTTGTGAGTCGGCACATCTTTCTTGCCGTATGCTTCCTTTTTATTCTTTCCCCTATCTATGCTAACTTTCATATGCAGGTTTATTTCATGGACACTCAAATATGGTATGCTATAGTTTCAACTCTGGTGGGAGGTTTAAATGGAGCTTTTCGACGTCTTGGAGAGGTTCATACTTACTTTCCTTGCAAACTTAGTTTGTTCATGATCAAGAGGCATACTCTCACTTCTTGAGTTTCCCGGCAAGAGAATGTCTGAAAAGAAGTTAATTTCATTTGCAGATCCGAACTCTAGGAATGTTGAGGTCTAGATTTCAGTCCTTACCAGAGGCCTTTAATGCTTGCTTGGTTCCAAATGAGAAGAGCGAAACTCCAAAGAAAAAGGGGATTATGGCGACCTTCACTCGCAAGTTCGATCAGGTCAGCATAGTTCTCTTATACCAGTAATAAAACAAATGACACGGAACAATATTTAGTAAACAAACGTTTGGTCTCCTAATCATTTTTTTTGGAGAGAGCTCCATTTAAAGTTGTGTCATATTTTGGTAATTGCAGGTTCCATCTAGTAAAGACAAGGAGGCCGCACGATTTGCTCAGATGTGGAACAAAATAATCAGTAGTTTCCGAGAGGAGGATTTGATTAGCGATAGGTTGAGTGTGCCTTTGAATATTCATCTTTATTTTAATTTAGATGATTTTGAAATCCTTTTAATCGGAGAAGAGTTCAGTGAAAACATTCATTACTATGCAGGGAAATGGAACTCCTGCTTGTGCCATATTGGGCTGACCGTGATCTGGATCTTATCCGCTGGCCACCTTTTCTGCTGGCTAGTAAGGTGAGTATTTTTATCTTTGTCTTAACTATGATAGGTTGGCTTTTTGGTGTTATTTTAATTATTTATTGCTAAATGTGGTAGATCCCAATAGCTTTGGATATGGCAAAAGATAGCAATGGAAAAGATCGTGAACTGACCAAGAGATTGAGTGTCGACAGTTACATGACTTGTGCGGTTAGAGAGTGCTACGCCTCTTTTAAAAATCTCATAAACTTTTTGGTTGTTGGAGAACGAGAAGGACAGTAAGTTTATAGGGTTTTCCTCACAAATTCAACTTGTGTTTTATTTAACTCAGAAAATACATTTCAATTTCCTAATTTACTTTTCTTGTGCAGGGTCATAAACGAAATCTTCTCCAGGATTGATGAACATATAGAGAAAGAAACACTAATAAAGGACTTGAACTTGAGTGCTCTTCCCGATCTGTATGGTCAATTTGTTCGACTAATTGAATATCTGGTAAGTCTTGTACCCTTACCATGTTGAACACCTCTGCAACTTTAGCATGAATTTAAGAAAATAACTGAGCTGAGTCTACTTGCCACAGATGGAAAACAGAGAGGAGGACAAGGACCAAATTGTTATTGTCTTGCTGAACATGTTAGAAGTGGTGACAAGAGACATAATGGACGAAGAGGTCCCAAGGTAAGATAATTTGAGTTAGGCTTTCTGCTGAATGGTTTGATCAATGTTGTTTGAAGCATACTCATTTAAAGTTTTCTTTCCATAGCATGCTAGAGTCAACTCACAATGGAACTTATGTCAAGTACGACGTAATGACTCCTCTTCATCAACAGCGCAAATATTTCAGCCAACTTCGATTCCCAGTGTACTCTCAGACAGAAGCCTGGAAAGAAAAAGCAAGTCTCCTCTTTAAAATTCATCTATTTGCTTCATTTATGCTTCTGCAATACTGGTGCATTTGATCTCTTTTGCCTGAGGGCCTTCTAAGTTATCTATCTCCTTACGTTTTTATTGTGCAGATCAAGAGGCTTCATCTTTTACTTACTGTCAAAGAGTCGGCTATGGATGTGCCATCCAACTTGGAAGCTCGAAGGCGACTTACATTCTTTTCAAATTCATTATTCATGGAAATGCCTGATGCCCCCAAAATCCGCAACATGCTTTCCTTTTCGTAAGTTCCATTCCTTTTCAATTTGCAAGAAACTCCATTGCAGTTATATGATAAATCTTTTTATTTGCCTCTTAATTCCTTCTTTCCTACAAGCAGTGAGGATGTACAAATTCTAATAGCTATACATTTTTTTGCTTTTCCATAGGGTCCTAACACCATACTATTCAGAGGATGTTCTATTCTCCATTTTTGGTTTGGAGAAGCAAAATGAAGATGGAGTCTCTATACTCTTTTACTTGCAGAAGATCTTTCCAGGTTTCACTTTTTCTTCTGTCTCCAAATGGTCTTGTGCCACTACTATTGTCCTCTGAATTTCTATTCCATAAACTGACTCGGTGGTTTACCTCAGATGAGTGGACAAACTTTTTGGAACGCGTGAAATGTGGCAGCGAAGAAGAACTCAGAGCAAGAGAAGAGTTGGAAGAGGAACTTCGTCTGTGGGCATCTTACAGAGGCCAAACACTGACCAAAACTGGTATGTGGCTTTTCATTTCCTTTCTCAAAGAAACACTCTGCTTCACGTTTTAGCTGTAGGATTTTTCTGATTTTAATCAACCAGTGCGAGGCATGATGTATTACCGAAAGGCTTTGGAGCTCCAGGCCTTCCTTGATATGGCAAAGGATGAAGGTGCTTACCAGGCATTGTTATGATTCTTTTATTTATAGAAACTGTGAAAACATTCCTAAAACTGCTTTTGTTTTGTTTTGTTTTAAGAATTAATGAAAGGGTACAAGGCTCTCGAGTTAACTAGTGAAGACGCATCGAAGAGTGGAACGTCGCTCTGGGCTCAGTGTCAAGCACTTGCTGACATGAAATTTACCTTTGTGGTTTCATGCCAACAATACAGTGTTCAGAAGAGATCCGGTGACCAACGTGCGAAGGACATATTGAGGCTTATGACTACGTATGTCTTCTCTCATCATAATTCTTCAATAGATCTGTTATGTCTTTCTTATATGCATTAGTTAACCTTACTATTTCTCTGTGACAGGTACCCGTCTCTACGTGTTGCTTATATTGACGAGGTTGAGCAAACACATAAAGAAAGCTATAAAGGGGCAGACGAAAAAATTTACTACTCAGCCCTTGTCAAAGCTGCTCCGCAGACCAAATCTATGGATTCTTCTGAATCTGTGCAAACACTAGACCAGGTACAAAAGTTAAAATAATGCTCTAGAATACTTTAAACTTTGGTGCTCAGTTATTTCTGTAAGCGAGGCTCTAGAGTATAAGCATATGAGGATTTTTCAATCTTTATTCTTGTTGCTGATTTTTGTGTGTGTGTGTCTTCTCTTTTTTCATTTGTGGCCATATCGTTGTTCTAGTTTTGGGGACTTAAGTTTATATTTCTTCCTGCAGGTCATATACCGGATTAAGCTACCAGGACCTGCAATACTAGGAGAGGGGAAGCCAGAGAATCAGAACCATTCTATCATTTTTACTCGCGGAGAAGGGTTACAGACAATAGACATGAACCAGGTGCGCCCTATTAACTTTTTCATTTTTTTCTGGGCTGAATGTCCTAGTTAATCACTTTATGCCGGTAGTTAAAATGTTGATTCAAACATTCGATAAACAGGACAATTACATGGAGGAAGCTTTCAAAATGAGGAACTTGCTTCAAGAATTTCTTGTTAAGCATGGAGGCGTAAGAACCCCTACAATACTTGGACTTAGAGAGCATATTTTCACGGGAAGGTAAAATAGTACAATCTTGTACTGCCATTTAGACAGTCAATTTGATCTTGGTGCACAAAATGATATCCTACTCGTCTCGTTTCTTGTGGCAGTGTTTCTTCTCTTGCATGGTTTATGTCGAATCAGGAAAACAGCTTTGTTACTATTGGGCAGAGGGTGCTAGCTAGCCCCTTGAAGTAAGTTTTTTTTACATCTCGTGGTGGAATTCTATGAAGGGAGACCTGGATTTGTAACTTTCATTTTGACTCCTCCAGGGTACGATTCCATTACGGTCATCCAGATGTTTTTGATCGACTGTTTCACCTTACCAGAGGTGGTGTCTGCAAAGCTTCTAAAGTTATCAATCTAAGTGAAGACATATTTGCTGGTACTTGCTTCATCGCCTTTTCTCCGGTGACACATATTATGATCTGTTTCCATACGTTTTTGTTTCGTTCTCTCATACCTTCGCTATTTTCAGGTTTCAACTCTACTCTTCGTGAAGGCAATGTGACTCATCATGAATACATACAAGTTGGTAAAGGGAGAGATGTAGGACTCAACCAGATTTCAATGTTTGAGGCAAAGATCGCTAACGGAAATGGGGAGCAAACTCTAAGCCGTGACCTATATAGGCTGGGGCACCGATTTGATTTCTTCCGCATGCTTTCTTGTTATTTCACTACAATTGGGTTCTACTTCAGTACTATGGTAGGTCATATTCCTTTTTCTTTATCTTATCTCACGATCAGTATGATACATGGGAAGTTTATCTCAGTCTGAAACATTATCTGTGTCTTTCTTACAGTTAACCGTGCTTACGGTCTATGTATTTCTATATGGACGGCTGTATCTCGTTCTTAGTGGTCTTGAAGAAGGATTGAGCAACCAGAAAGCTTTTCGATCCAACATGCCTCTTCAAGCTGCACTTGCTTCTCAATCATTTGTGCAGATTGGTTTCTTGATGGCCTTACCTATGATGATGGAGATAGGTCTTGAGAGGGGATTCCATAACGCCCTAATTGATTTTGTACTGATGCAGTTACAACTCGCTTCCGTGTTTTTCACGTTCCAACTGGGGACAAAAACTCATTACTATGGTCGAACATTGTTTCATGGCGGCGCAGAATACAGAGGCACTGGGCGTGGTTTTGTGGTGTTCCATGCCAAATTTGCTGAAAACTACAGATTCTACTCGCGCAGTCATTTTGTGAAGGGTATTGAGCTGATGATACTCCTGCTAGTGTATCAGATATTTGGCCATGCCTATAGAGGAGTTGTTACATATATTCTGATCACTGTTTCGATATGGTTCATGGTGGTGACTTGGCTCTTTGCTCCTTTCCTGTTCAATCCCTCTGGTTTCGAGTGGCAAAAGATCGTAGATGATTGGACAGATTGGAATAAATGGATATATAACCGAGGGGGAATTGGTGTTCCTCCAGAAAAGAGTTGGGAGTCTTGGTGGGAGAAGGAAATAGGACATCTTCGACACTCGGGAAAACGGGGTATCATCCTCGAGATTGTTTTGGCTTTACGCTTCTTCATCTTTCAGTACGGACTGGTTTATCAACTCAGCACCTTTAAACAGGAAAATCAAAGTTTGTGGGTGAGAGCTCTTACCCATCTCATGTTGCTCTTCTTGTTTTCGAATTCTCTTGGTTTTTAATAAATTGATTCTCAATGTTTCACAGATTTATGGAGCTTCATGGTTCGTGATCTTATTCATTTTACTTATTGTAAAGGTATGATAACTATCACCATGAACATATTCATTCACATTTTGGGTTTCTTAAGTATGAGATACCAACAATCTTTTAATCGATCAAGGTTGTTTACTAAACTGAATGTAACTAATCACAGGGTCTGGGTGTGGGAAGACAACGGTTCAGCACAAACTTCCAGCTTCTCTTCAGGATCATCAAGGGTTTTGTGTTCCTCACATTTCTTGGACTTCTCATTACTTTCTTAGCTCTTCGTTTTTTAACACCCAAGGACATCTTCCTTTGTATGCTCGCTTTCATGCCAACCGGTTGGGGAATGTTACTCGTAAGTTCTCATTCCTCCATTAAACTCCTCCAAATTGTTTTTAATACGTCTTTGTGTTTGTCTTGTTTCTGAGATAGTTGCTGCAATTCATTCAAAACATTCTCTCTTTTCTTTTCAAGATTGCACAAGCGTGTAAGCCTCTGATTCAACGGCTAGGATTCTGGTCATCGGTTAGGACGCTGGCTCGAGGCTATGAGATTCTCATGGGTTTACTTTTGTTCACTCCGGTAGCGTTCCTGGCTTGGTTCCCGTTCGTGTCTGAGTTTCAGACAAGAATGCTCTTTAACCAAGCATTTAGCAGAGGATTGCAGATTTCACGTATTCTTGGTGGTCAGAGAAAAGACCGCTCTTCCAAGAACAAGGAGTGAAACAAAAATCATATAAGCAGAGAACAGTTACACATGTATATAGTTTAATACTATTGAAGACAATTATGCCTCTTTTACTACGTTCTTACAAAGTAATCTATGGTTCTTTAGGAGTTGTGTATTCCGGATTTTGATTTTGTTTCGGTTCGGCTTACTTGGTTCTTAAATCTTCGGTTTAAGGAAATAGCGATAGTGTAGATCGGTTTGGCAAGGTTTTGACTTTTGATTGCATTGGTTCTATTTTGTATTAAATAAAAGATAAGTCCCTGAAATTGTAGTTGTTTTCAAAATACTCAAAATATTTTAGTACGCTTCTAATCTAACCCCAAAAGGAAGAAACTGTATACGACCGGAGGTTCTCAATCGAATACTACACCGGTTCAATTCGATTCTGTTTATAAACCGGTCTCTCGCGATTCAATTCGTCTTCTTTTTCCAATTTCCAGTTCCTTCTTCTTCCATTGTCGAGTTTTCATGATTTTCCCGCAAAACCCTTCTCGTTTATGGGTTTAACCTTCCTGTGTCACCAAAATTTTCTCCGTAACTTATCACCTCCACTTTTTCATATCTGTAATCGCTGAAGGTAAAAGATGAGTACGGTCGATAAAATGTTGATCAAGGGTATAAGAAGCTTCGACCCAGAAAATAAGAACGTTGTTACTTTCTTCAGACCTTTAACCCTAATCGTCGGCGCTAACGGAGCCGGAAAAACTGTAAAGTTCCTTAAACCTTTTCTCTTCTCCTCAGTTCACTCCCATTTCTTCGCCTCCGTAATTGAAAAGTTTGTGGCTATTTCGTGATTTTTGCAGACGATTATAGAGTGTTTAAAGGTGTCTTGTACCGGAGAGTTGCCACCGAACGCGAGGTCTGGTCATAGCTTCATTCATGACCCTAAGGTAAGTCTCTAGTTAGATTCTCAATTCTTACCTAATTTCATGTTTCTGTTGTTGATGAATGTGGAATTCAGGATTCGATTTCGCCTTATAGTAGTATTCAGATTGAAATTTCATTGGTTCCTACTATATAGGTTGCTGGAGAAACGGAGACAAAAGCACAAATAAAGCTGAGATTCAAGACAGCTGCAGGGAAGGATGTGGTATGTATAAGGTCATTTCAGTTGACGCAAAAGGCTTCAAAGATGGAGTACAAGGCTATTGAGAGTGTGCTTCAAACCATTAATCCTCACACTGGAGAGGTTGCACTTATCTCTTGTTATTAATCTTTCATTTGGTTTCTTCTCTCCCTTTTTTTAGCTATGTATTAGTATCTTGATTTTGGTTTGAAGGTCTCGAGCTAAGTGTTAGACTATCTATATTCCCTACAAGTTACAACGTTTGTTTTGTCTGCATATAGAATGATTTGATACCTTGTTTTTGTGAAGAAAGTCTTAACGCACAGCCTCATTGGAGTTTCTAATGTTGTTTTGTTATTTATTCCTCCATTTTTTTGCATGAGTTCCATCTAGATCATTTCTCTTTCTTATTTTGTCCACATACATTGTCAAATTGCAGAAAGTATGTCTCAGCTACAGATGCGCTGACATGGATAGGGAGATACCAGCTTTGATGGGTGTGTCAAAAGCTATTTTAGAAAACGTCATATTTGTGCATCAGGATGAGTCTAACTGGCCACTGCAAGATCCTTCTACTTTGAAAAAGAAGTTTGATGATATTTTCTCAGCCACCAGGTAGTTTCTGGCTCACCACCAACATTTCTCTTAAATCATCAGTTCCTTGCTGTATTTTGTTGTAGAAGAAACCGAATCCCAGAAAATGTAACATGTGTGTTTAACATGAAACAGATATACAAAGGCTCTGGAAGTTATTAAGAAACTTCACAAGGATCAAGCTCAGGAGATAAAAACTTTCAAGTTAAAATTGGAAAATCTGCAGACCTTGAAAGACGCAGCTTATAAGGTATGTTAGACTTTAACTTGTTTGACATTGATTTTTCTTTTCTTTTTCAGTATCCGACCCTGGTCTCTCACGCATAATTTTTTTTTTGTTAAGTCAAAGGAACAAAATTAACACTAACGTCGATTGTTTTAATTCTGAAAGTAATTATAGAGTATTGTATACATATGGTATGCATTTCTTAGGTTGTGTGGGCTATTCTTATGCCATGATAATTCCTATACAGCTTCGTGAGAGCATTGCTCAAGATCAAGAAAGGACAGAATCTTCAAAAGTTCAGATGTTGGAACTGGAAACCAGTGTTCAGAAAGTTGATGCTGAAGTTCATAATAAGGAAATGATGTTAAAAGATCTGAGAAAGCTCCAGGACCAAGTATCAATAAAAACTGCGGAAAGGAGCACCTTGTTTAAGGAGCAGCAGAGACAGTATGCAGCATTACCTGAGGAAAATGAAGGTTTTCTCTTTTACTATCACAATGTTAAGGTCCTTTCTGCCTTTTAGTAGTCTGTCCGTTTTACAGATTGAGTCCCTGCATTTGTATGAATTTACTTTTGCCTTTCTGTAAAGGTATCTCACATTTTGTTATTTCTTCACGTAGATTAAATTTGTTGGTGCTTGTAATATTTGTTGTTCAGATACTATTGAAGAATTGAAAGAATGGAAAAGCAAGTTTGAAGAAAGACTTGCTCTTTTGGGGACCAAAATTCGAAAAATGGAGAGAGAGATGGTTGACACAGAAACTACAATTTCTTCGCTTCACAATGCAAAAACTAACTATATGCTGGAGATCAGCAAGCTACAAACAGAAGCTGAAGTAAATCTGAAAAAGCCACCACATAGTAAAATATTATGAGTTCTCTGCTCTATTTGATTTAACATGTTTTCTTTATATTTTTCATAGGCTCATATGCTGCTGAAGAATGAAAGAGATTCTACCATCCAGAACATTTTTTTCCATTACAATTTAGGAAATGTTCCTAGTACCCCCTTCAGTACTGAGGTAGTTTTGAATCTCACAAATCGAATAAAATCAAGACTGGGTGAACTTGAGATGGATTTGCTCGATAAGAAGGTTCACATTCTTTATTTTCTACAGAAATTTAATTGTATATTGCATTATTTGCATATGTTGACATCTTTAGAGATTTTGATTGTCATCTCAGAAATCAAATGAAACTGCTCTAAGTACGGCTTGGGATTGCTATATGGATGCTAATGACCGTTGGAAAAGCATCGAAGCTCAGAAACGAGCTAAAGATGAAATCAAGGTGTTGTTCACCATTTGGAACTCTAACCCAAATCCTCCACTAACGAGCCTAAGTTTTCACTCTTTTACTTTTGATGGTGACTTATGCAGATGGGCATATCAAAACGCATAGAAGAGAAAGAAATTGAGCGTGATTCATTTGAATTCGAAATTTCCACTGTGGATGTTAAACAAACTGATGAAAGAGAGAAACAAGTGGTATTGCTTTCGTCCCTTTATTTACTTACATGATTTTGGTCTTGATGACTTTTCCCTTGCTATATGTGCCTTACTTTTTCATCATCTGCGTTTGCACAGCAAGTTGAGCTTGAGAGAAAGACAAAACAGAATTCTGAAAGGGGATTTGAATCCAAAATAGAACAGAAACAGCATGAAATATACAGCTTGGAGCATAAAATCAAGACACTGAATCGAGAAAGAGACGTTATGGCTGGTGATGCTGAGGATAGAGTGAAATTGTCTTTAAAGAAGACGGAACAGGAGAATCTTAAGAAGAAACACAAAAAGATGTGATCTCACTCACCAAAACTTTTCTCAGTTTTCTGTCTTTTTTTCTATTTATCTATTGTTTTCACTCTCTAAAGCTACTTACCAGAATAGATGAGTGCAAGGATCGAATTAGAGGAGTGCTGAAGGGGAGATTACCACCCGAGAAGGATATGAAGAGGGAAATAGTTCAAGCTTTGAGGTCGTGTTTTCACTTAAGTTATTATTTTTGATGATTCGGAATGAATCACTTATTAATATAAGATCTCTTGATCAGCATCTCAAAACAAGAGAATAGCTTGCTACTTGGTGTTCAAAGTTATCACATCTCAAACATTTCTTTGTATTTGTTTTCTCTTTGGTTTAGGTCAATTGAAAGGGAATATGATGACCTCAGTTTGAAATCCCGAGAAGCAGAAAAGGAGGTCAACATGTTGCAGATGAAGATACAAGAAGTAAACAATAGCCTATTCAAGCATAACAAGGATACAGAATGTAAGCACTGGTGTATAATTTAAAGTTAGATATCTATTGGTCAGTTCTCTGACTAGCGCCTTAAGTTGTGAATAAACTGCTCTTGACAATTTTTTCAGTGTTACCAATTATTAGAACATGTTAATATAATGTGTCATCTGTCACCCCTTTTATTTGATTTTCGTTTCTACAATGTACCTGGATTGACATTTAAAGACAGATAAGGAATCCATTTTCGGTGTACAGTGGATGATTAGAAAATATCTATTCACTCAATCTGACTTGAGTACTTTTATGCAGCAAGAAAGAGATACATTGAGTCCAAGCTTCAGGCCTTAAAACAGGAATCAGTTACCATTGATGCTTATCCCAAATTGTTGGAGTCGGCTAAGGACAAAAGAGATGACCGTAAACGGTTTGTGGTTAAAACTGGCGACTGTTTCCATACCCCACCCCCTGTATGTTTGCGTGAATTCCAATATATTCTTCTCTTGCACTGAAAAGCATAGTTCTGTTTCTGGTCTGTGTTTGCAGCGAATATAACATGGCAAATGGTATGCGTCAGATGTTTGAACCTTTTGAGAAACGAGCACGTCAAGAGCATTCTTGTCCTTGCTGCGAGCGCTCTTTTACAGCTGATGAAGAGGCTAGCTTTATTAAGAAGGTTACACAATCTTCTCCTGTTTTTGCCTTAACGATTCAAATTATTTTCTGCTTCTGAAATAACGGAATGTCTCTTTATTTGAGTACGTAAATTTCTTTTCAAATACAGCAAAGGGTAAAGGCTTCAAGCACAGGGGAGCATCTTAAAGCATTAGCAGTGGAGTCTTCCAATGCTGACTCTGTATTTCAACAGCTAGACAAACTACGGGCAGTTTTTGAAGAATACTCGAAACTAACTACTGAAATTATTCCTCTCGCTGAGAAAACTTTGCAAGAGCATACAGAAGAGCTGGGTCAGAAGTCTGAAGCTCTTGATGATGTGAGTTGGGGATCACTTGTAATTTCCTTGGATAGAACTGATTCGCAGCTGCAAATTCTATCAGTTTCTTTACAAGTGCAAAGTGTTGCTGTTTTCTGCTTGCTCTGTTTCCTCTTAATCCTGTTGTCATGCACATGAGCTGGAATTTTTAATTCCAGTTCATAGCATCTCAAATCATATATGTGTATGTCTTCAGGTATTAGGAATCTCTGCACAGATAAAAGCTGACAAAGACTCGATTGAAGCACTGGTGCAGCCCCTCGAAAATGCTGACAGGATCTTTCAGGAAATCGTATCCTACCAAAAGCAAATTGAAGATCTTGAATATAAGCTTGATTTTAGGGGTCTTGGGGTTAAAACTATGGAAGAAATCCAATCAGAATTAAGTAGCCTCCAAAGCAGCAAGTAAGTACTCTGAATTTATGCAGGGTAGAACATATTTCTCTTCCTTGGACGTTTCTTAGTCTAGCAGACACATAATTTCCAATATTTTCTTCCTTATGTACCCTTGAACAGGGATAAATTGCACGGTGAGCTGGAGAAACTTAGAGATGACCAGATTTACATGGAACGTGATATATCATGCCTCCAGGCCAGATGGCATGCAGTAAGGGAGGAGAAGGCCAAGGCAGCCAATTTGTTACGGGACGTTACAAAGGCAGAAGAAGACCTGGAGCGTTTAGCCGAGGAGAAAAGTCAACTTGACCTCGATGTGAAGGTGCGTTTGATGAGCGTTTTAGATTGTTTTCCACATGTCTTTCTGTGTGTCACTATATCAAAGTCCATTGTTAATTGGCGACTATAAAGGTCCTAATTTATTAGGTCTATGGTCTTAAATGAGAGTACTACTATGTGAGAAATGTGCAATATCAAACTCCATTTTTCATTGGTGACTATAAAGGTCCTAATTTATTAGGTCCTTGATCATGAATGAGAGTACTACTTTGTGAGGAATGTGCTAAAACAGATTAGTGAATCATTTTCTTTCTGAATAAATTTGCTTACTAGTAATGCAATGCAATGCAACACAGATATATAGAGAATACATAATAAAATGGGTAGCAATAAGTACATTCCTAGCGAGTTGGATGGTATTTTGCTTGTAACTGTTTGAGTTTTTGTATTTGAAAGCTTCAAATATATTTTTTCTGTGCATTCGTTGAAATGTGATCAAGTAAGTACTTCTTCGAAACATGCAAAAAGTAATATTCAGTCTTCTTTCCTATTTTTGTTTCAAATTTTCTCTGTTACATTAAATGTAGAATCTTTAAAAATTTAATTGTTCATTTCATTATTTTTCAGTATTTGACCGAGGCCCTGGGCCCTTTATCCAAGGAAAAAGAGCAATTACTGAGTGACTACAATGATATGAAGATTAGACGTAATCAAGAGTATGAAGAACTGGCTGAGAAAAAGAGAAACTACCAACAGGAAGTTGAGGCATTACTCAAGGCCAGTTATAAAATAAATGAGTATGTTCTGCTAGCAAAGGTTAATTCATTATTATCCTGTGCACCAGATATCCTTACAGCTGCTTTACCAGGTATCATGATCTGAAGAAAGGGGAGCGCTTAGATGATATTCAAGAAAAGCAGCGGTTATCTGATTCTCAGCTTCAGAGCTGTGAAGCTAGAAAGAATGAACTTGCAGGTGAACTGAACAGAAATAAAGACTTGATGCGGAATCAAGATCAACTGAGAAGAAATATAGAGGATAACTTGAACTACCGGACAACAAAAGCAAAAGTTGAGGAGCTTACACGTGAGATTGAATCATTGGAAGAGCAAATATTGAATATTGGTGGGATTGCCGCAGTTGAAGCTGAAATTGTAAAGATATTGCGGGAAAGGGAAAGACTTCTTTCAGAGGTAAGCAGATCCTTATATATTTATAGCAGTCATCACCTGATATGATTTTGGTGTCTATGGTTAGCTATTCATTTGTTCTCCATGATGCTAAGTGTAAGATCTTGCATTTCTCTGATTTAAGCATTTAATATCCGAGGTGGTTGGTTTTTAAAATTTATATCCTTGTTTCAAGGTAGCCAAAATATATAAAATTTAGAAATTATCATTTATAGATAACAGATTTTCTTCACTGACTACCATTGCTCGTGGCTGTTAGCAACTGATATGTGTGAACGTCGAGTTACCTGTGTTTTTCTTGATTATTTAAAGATAGTTTATCCATTGAAAGGTTTCAGAGCCTATTTTATTGTGCCTGAATAGTAATTATATTTTTCTTGTAGCTGAACCGGTGTCGTGGAACAGTGTCTGTTTACGAGAGCAGTATTTCAAAGAACAGAGTGGAGCTAAAACAGGCACAATACAAGGACATAGATAAGCGGCACTTTGATCAACTGATCCAGCTAAAGGTAAGACGTAGTATTACCTTGTGGTAGTGCCTGAATGGTCAACAAATTCCACTTTATGTTAAATTGAACATTTCATTTTGGCCAGACAACTGAAATGGCAAATAAAGACTTGGATAGATACTACAATGCCCTTGACAAGTAAGCTTCTCGAGTCCTTATATAACCTTCTGGCTAGTTGTTTTTCATTTTGCACTATCTAATTAACAAAATCATTTAATCTGCAGTTTTTAACATATATTTCCATACAGAGCACTAATGCGCTTCCACACAATGAAAATGGAGGAAATAAATAAGATTATAAGGGAACTGTGGCAGCAGACATACAGAGGTCAAGATATGGATTACATACGAATACACTCAGATTCCGAAGGTGCAGGCACCCGCTCTTACAGCTACAAGGTATGCTACAGAATTGACAACATACTTTACGATGTGATCATCATTAGCATCGTTGTCAACCTTGTTTTTTCTTAGGTTCTTATGCAGACTGGTGATACAGAACTTGAAATGAGAGGAAGATGCAGTGCAGGTCAAAAGGTGAATTGTTCTAAAATCGTTCTTGTAAAAGCATAGTTATCAGTTCAATATTATTTTAAGCTTCGTTGTTGAACTCAGGTGATCACTTTCTTCTTCATCATCTCCCGCAGGTTCTTGCTTCATTGATAATTAGGTTGGCTTTAGCCGAGACATTTTGCTTAAACTGTGGAATATTAGCCCTTGATGAGCCAACTACAAACCTGGATGGGCCCAATTCAGAATCTCTTGCAGGAGCTCTTCTTAGGTAAGACTTCAGATCTATACCCCTAATGAGTTATGATGATGGTACATGGGTACATATAAATATTTCCTCTTACATAGACATTTAACTCTCTAAACACTGGAGTCATTATTGTGACTTTCCTGTCTTTTCCGTATAATGTTGTTACACATCCTAAGACCATTGCTCTCAACATTGGATCATATTATGTCGTTGTATTCTCCAGGATCATGGAAGACAGAAAGGGCCAAGAGAATTTCCAACTCATAGTCATTACCCACGATGAACGCTTTGCTCAAATGATTGGCCAAAGGCAACATGCTGAAAAATATTACCGGGTCGCAAAAGATGATATGTAAGCAAACTATTATCGCTCTCATCTTTTCTTCTTTCTATACTTGCTTTTCCATTTACTCTGAATTCAAGACCTGATACTTCACTGGGGATCTTATCAGGCAACACAGCATAATCGAGGCCCAAGAGATCTTTGATTGATAAACCAGTGGCTTGTTCTATAAACCAACATAACAGTTCAGCTAATGTTTAACGGTAAGCTCATCTTTTTGAAAAGCTACGTGTAGCTTTCTTGGCTCTGTTATATACAGCTCTACACATTGTTTGATTAGATGTGTGCAAAAATTTCTGTTGAATTGAAAAATCAGTATGTAGAGGAGGCAACTCTTTGAACCCTTATGTTAAGTTTTTGTTAAGAGAATGCTACAACATTCCAAAGTTTGTTGATGGTTCTGATATTTCATCAAGTCTCATCGCATATTCTTAATAACAACTTGTTTTTATTTATGAACAACGTAAACATATCATGAAAACCAACTATTAACCCATTCTTAATAGCTTTGTATCATACACCTTTTAGTCTTTTCTTGATCATATTATGGAAATTTAAGTCGAATAAGAAGAAATAAAGTTAGTAGACAGGACTGACAACAGGAGTGAAACCGAGCAACTGCTTAGAATGGAGCCATGGTTGAATAACCACAACAGAGTCAAACATCCTGGTAGAGCCATTGGGTTGAGTGACTTCAATCCTTAGATAGTATTTGAGTCCAGCGACGACCTGTTTCTGAGCAGACACTACTCGGCTAAATTGCAATGGATTCGAAATTGCCGTGTCTGTTTTCGCAATGGATCCTATGTTTCCTTGCTCGTTCTGTGCTTGTTGATTGAATTGCTCCACGCAGTACCTGTGATCACGCACAATCACATCACATTTCTAATTCATATCATACCTGTATAGTAGATGTATCAATATCATGTATGCATACCTTCCAAGTTGTTGAATTTCCCTGTTGGTCCGAATGTTTGGAACGCCTGACTTCCCTCCGAGAACTACGCTCTTCCTGAATGGGTTCGCCGCCGATGGAGTCACGACAGCGATCACCAGAAAACCTAACAATGACAATACAAGAGAGACCTTCAACATGGTAGCCATTGCTTCTCACTTTTTGCCTTCTTCTTAGGCTTCAATTTGATCTTTTGTGTGATTTGTGTTGCCTCTTAATGTTTCTTTTAAGTTTTTTTTCCCCCTTTGAGACTGATCTAAGTTGTTGTATTTTTGTGTGAGAGAAAGAAAAAGAAAGAGAAGTGTTTATATAGAGAAAGAGTTTAGGCAATGTTGGTGTTTGTGTTTGGGTGTACGTGAATGGGTCCCCATGCCATCGGCACCTTCGGGGTTCCGCATCTTTTAAGTTACTTTTCTGATCCAATTAAGTCTCCACGTGAAGTGAGCCCCCACCTTTTTAACGTATATATGTGAATTGCTCCGATCTGTAATTTTGTTTTTATTGTAAATCGGATTCGAACACACTAATTATATATCCTAATCTAAGCAATTGGATTATTTTTTTGGTAATTTAAGGTTTTTATTTATGATTGTCAACTAGTCCATACTTATAATTCAAAATGAAATTGAAATTATTTGATACCTGATTTTTAAACTTTAGATCACCATCTATTAGTTGATATTAATATGTTAAAAAGACAGAAATTTCGTAGGTTTCTTCTCACAAAAGTTTATACAATTATGGATGTATATGGAAAAATAATTATGTTCAAACACTTTTTAGAGGATCATTTAATTGCACCAATGAAACAGTTTTAAATTCTAATTTGACGAAAGGAGCGAGGGATCATGGGTCGCTTTAGCCTTTTCCTTATCGCCTCGATTTGGTGTTGAAATATTGTTGTCGTTTTGCTGATTTTGTTATCATGCAAGAGAGAGTTTTTGTTTAGGAGAGCGACACGTATCAACTGAATTTGACATCTGCCCTATCTTCTCTTCGCATGCTGCTCACGTAGCACCTTCTCTTATACGTATGCCGAACTATTCAATAATTAACAACTCAATCCGTTACGGACAAGAGGAAATGTATAATGTCTTTATGTATTTGTTAACAATCAAGCTCTTTAACGAAATAAACTTTTCTTTTCGACACAACAATACTTTCATATAACTTTATAAACCCCTCTCCCCTCCTGGCCTCCTAGTTCAACGGAAAACAAAACAAAAATAGTTAATTAGTTATGATACAAATTTTTGGTTAACCATGATGGTAGATTGGTAGGTATACACAATTTGAAAATAAAATATAATTATATGTTTTGCCAAAATATGAATAGATATATTCATTAGAAGAGCGAGAGATATACATATAAGAACTGAGAGTTATAAAATTTGATATCAACCAAAATTTGGTAATCACCTTTAGAAAGAACCGTTAAAATTAAGAACCCCATAGACCACACCACACTTTGCTTCAAGCTACTACTGCTTTACGTCTTCCAACAAAGCCATTCAAAGCTTTACGCTGCTTTGGGCCGAAGATAAGAGACTAAATATACTAATGCTTTAACCAATCCTTATTGACAAACATTAATGAAAGCTATCGAGAGATGATTCAATGACATTCTATGTCTTCTCTCTTCGTCTGTTTCTCTCCCTAAGCGTAAGAGTCTCAAAGGGGACATTAAAATGGTCATTCACAGACATACGTATCCTACTACATCATAGATCCTGAAATTTTCGCATATCAAAAGGTTTTAAAATTGGGGAGAAAGTTTGCCATGTTTGATAGACTTATCTTTGTACAAGACCTATGAACAATTAAATACAATAACAAATGTAGGACATCTTCATTTGTTTAGGCTAACTATAAAATTTGCTAATCAGTTTTGAATTCGTTTCTCCTTATCCCTTCTATTCTCTCTAGCACTCCCTTCACAGCAACATCAAAAGAATCTTCAAGAATCTCTCCATCCGGTTTGTTCCGGTTTGGTTTAGCATACACAATCTTCGGAATCAATCTTATTACGTTTTCTCTCATACCAACCACTCTCTCATTTGGTATTCCACGCAAAATCTCTTCGATTTTGTTCTTTCCACCGGTTCTCAGCTCCTTAACCGTTATATAAACAGAATATTTGCTACTATTCTTAGGTATGTGCCATAAATATTGCTTGTATGCACTTCCTTGGTTAAAGAAAACCGGTATACAACCAGCCAAGATTGAATCAAATACCGATTTTCTGGTCAACGAATCACCCGGCGGTTGTAAGCAGAAAGTCGAACTCTCGAAAAGTTTCATCAGACTGATCGGATCATCACAGCTATTTGCATTGACGTCACAGTCAAGAAACCTACACGTTTTAGATGAACTCTTGCATTGTTTTATAACTTCAGTGCGAACCACACCGTTCTGGTTTCTGCTTGGTCTTTGAGCTCCGGCAAATGAGAAGAGGACCGTCCGGTTTGTAAGCCTGATCTTTTCTTGCCACTGAAGGATCTCGGGGGTTGACGTAGGGTGAAAGTAAGTAGGATAAGGAATTGCGAACTCGTTGTGGCTCGTTAGACTTCGTTCAATGCTGAGGAAAGTGAGGTTTAGCGACTCAGATAAGAGCATGAAGTTGGTTCCCCATGCTGACCTACTGCCGGAGTTTCGCCGGAAATCTCGTGAAATCCGACCGGTTACAAGGAAATGGTTTTTACCTGACATATCTGCATTTAATTTCAATTAGAGATAAAAGAAACAAAATATTTAATTTAATTGGCTATTTTGTCAAAAAGAAAATTTGGCGGACGGACCAAAAATACACGTTAAAAAATTGAATGTTGTAAATTTATATCAAATTTAAATTTAAATTGGGTGATTTGCAAAATTTTGTCAGTTATTACGAGGAAATGGTAGAATATACCTATATTTTTATTAGTAATAACTGAACTTTATTTTGTAGTTATGTCAAAAAAAGTTATTTGACCGACATACTTTAAAAACCTTTAAAATTAGGATTTTAATGTTATACTAAAATTTCACTTCCAATATATTATAGGATGTCAATAAATAAGATAGCTACGTTTATAGAATATTTTGTGTTGTTTCATATATAATTTTTATTTTATTTGTGAAAGCTAAAGAGTACTTAAAAAGGTTTACATTTATTCGAGAATAAAAAGGTTTTCATTTAAAAGTCGTCGGTGGAAAAGTCATCGCTAGCTTTGAATAATTTCGAGTAAATATTGATTAAATCGAAACAGCAAGAAGTAATTGCAAACAATTGAAAATATTAGGGGTCCAAAACGAAATAATACTAAAAAGTAAAACACGCGTACCTTTCCACTGAGGTTGCTTCTTGAGCCATTTAACAAGTTCCTTCCCGGCGGCGTCTCTCGCAGCAACGTTACGCCGCCGTAAATGTCGCCGGAAATCGAGGCCAGCATAATAAGGTACGTAAATAGCTGAAGCCAGTGAAGAATTTCTCGTCAAGCACTCGTAACTCTTCATTTTCTCGTGAAAAATCACTTCGAGCATGAACTGATTAGTAGCGTACCAGCTCGGAGAGTAGTCAGAACTTTTACCGCCGATCAAAGGTCCGAATCCGGAGTTGTCGAGATACTTACACATACTGATTTTGTCCTTTGGTCTTGTAATAGACTTACAATCTTTGATGATTTCAAGATTGAATCGAGAAGGTAGATTGTGGATATATATGTAGCGTCCGAGACACGTATCGTCCTCAGAAGATTTGTGACTGCGTTGATGATCGGTTCCAGTGGTGGCTGTGGTTTTGGTGGTGGTGATGAGTATGATTTTGTCTTGGGAGAGACGAAGGAGAAGCAGAGAGATGGAGAGAAGAGAAAGGAAAAGTAAAAGAGTGGTTGGTTTTTTCTTCCATGGATGATTCTCGATTGAAACTGATGAACTGTTGTTGTTCTTCATGGTGTTCTTGATTTGATGATCCATGTCAAAGTTTAGAGAGAAAAATGTCAGAAAGTCACACGCAAATAATATATTATTAATAAATATTTTGGTGTGGTGTCTTACAGAGGAATTTTTTGATTGGGGAATAAAAGTCATGATGTTTCATAATCTCAATTTTATAATCATATACATACGTAGGGTGGTTAGAAACTTCTTCTTGTGATTTTTATTTCCAAAAATCAAGTCAGAGTAGTATGGCTCTCGAGTCTGATTCCTATTGCTCGGAGCTGAATTATATAATAGTATATATCAACCTTTCTAACTAAATTGTTTACTACATTGCTTTTCATGGTTACTTAATTTAATTCATGTGAATTAGTTAACCTTTTCTTATAGATATTATTTCTTATCTTATTACTAATTATAAATAAGATCCACAAAGAAATAATCCAAACTATTTTAAGTAATCTTGTTGTCTAGTTCCGTACGTTTTGTGTTTACCAAAACATACATTGCTTGCTTTGAGGGCATTATTAGAGGTTTTAAGTAAACTCAGACAAAGACGCTGCCGACAGACTCAACCGGCTTGATATCGACCTCTCGTAGCTCTAGTTTCATCCCTTTGCCTCCTCCATTCGCCAATGGATGGATCCCGAGCTCAGGTCCAGACATATACGCCCGTGAGTCCCTCTCCCCCTCTACCGATACCCCAAACCGCTTCTCTGCCTCTGCATCCATCATCAAATCCAAATCCGATCAACTACAAATGATATATACTAACTACAGTGTGCCATATCAATGCCATTGCTAGCTAAACCGGTCTAGGTTGTTTCTCTATTGATACCCTAAACCGCTTATCTGTCTCTGAATCCATACCCAAATCCAAGCATAACCTACCAATGATCTTTAGTCTTTACTACATTATGCCATAAATAAAAGGAGCATTAGCTAAACATGTCTAGACGCCGTTCTACATAAATATAAATTGAAAAGTCAACGAGCAAATAATTGACAATTAAACGATAATTGGTTAAGAGTTAAATATAGACAGCCTATAATTGTTTTATGACAAAAACGCTTAATTTCAATGCCTAAAAAATAATAGTCATAACTACCTAGACCGTTTTTTCAACATTAAACTAAACACTGTCTATTGTTTTTTCTAAGAAAATTAAAATGTAAAACCACAAGAAATCTCACATTAATATAAGACATGATATAACTAATATACGAATTTTCTTACGTACCCTGAATCATCTCGTGGAAAAGCTGGCCATCGCGTGTAACAGCCATCATGACATTAGGTAAACCAATGGGAAGCTCATGGCCCAAATCAACTTGCCAAAAATGGAAAACTTTCCCATAAGTCTTAGCGACTTTATCAAGATCTTTACGCTGAATGGCACCTGGAACACCAGGCATGAACAAGAACCCTCCTTTCACTTCCCACTCGTGCGAGTGCCAAAGCTTCTTCTCTTCGTCAGGCAAAGTCATGAACAGCTTCTCTGACACTATGTACTCCAATCCAATTAGACGAGCGTTTGCATCCGGACCGTCGTAGATCAAACACTGACGCATCTCTTCGTTCACGTGACTGCAGAAATGGTGAGCCTCTACTTGTCGTGCCATGTCGTCAGCATAGAAATGGAACCTGCCATCACAAGAAATTAAATAACATGCCTTCTCTGTAACATTGTAAATACGGTTAAACCAAATCGAAATAGAATTTATCACGAATAAAAAAATTAGACGAGATTGCTCATTGGTGCCTTGTTAGTTAAAATTGATTACACATAATTTTTTGTTGGCCCAAAATATATATATATATATATATATATATTCAAAACAAGTAGCTATATGTTTTTTACTTTCATAGTGAGAATCACAAATCTAAGAGGCTTAAAAAGAGGTGGAGTTGACAAAGATCGGGTTTTACGTACGCGCAGAGATGTTGGTGGATTTGGTTAACCGGTGCAAAACTTTGAACAGCGGAGGCTGCAGTGTCAATTATGGAGGTTCCGGTCTTTGTTGTCTCCCCTGGAACCGCCGGTCCAGACGTGGTCGACGAGTGAACTGCTTTCTCCATTTTCCTAATCAATGATTTGCTCTTCCTCTTCAAAAACTTTTAAACAAGCAAAAAACAGAGTAATTGCAAAGAGAATAGATCATGCATTCAACTATGTTGTTATGATCTAAAAAAGGAAAGATTGTATGCATGACATGTGACACGTGACAAGCCCAAAAGATTACACTTGGGTTTTTTAGCTTTTCTTTAGGGCATAAACAAGAATTAGTCAAATGTTTAAAAGTTTTGGGGAGCTGTTTTAGATAAGTGTATGTGGAAAAAATCGAAGTAAAGCTAAAAAGATTATAAACTGTTCCTTGAAACGCAGGCAGTATTTCAGAATTTTGAATTTCCAATGATATGCAAGTAACGCAAAGACATAAACACAAAGTTTAGAGTTTCAAAAGTCTCTGAAACTCATTTTTGGGTCGACAGATTTTGAGCCTCTTCTCCCTCCTCTGCCTCGGCCTCTCCCTCGTCCCCTTCCCCTTCCTCCACGCCTCACAAAGGACCTCCCATGTTTCACTTCTACAAGTGAGAGAAGCAACTCGTCACATAGAACACATCCTTGATGCAGAGTGGCTCCGTTCTCCAGAGGAGTAGTTTTCTTGTTGAAATCGATCTCTATGATGGCTGAATCACACTCGGGACAGCGGTTACTAGTGGTGGTGATGCGATGAGCACCTTCCGGAAGCAAAACGATACAACTACACAAGTTGCAGTTGAGTTTCCACTTGGGGAAGCTAACCGGGTCCAAGACGAGCGTGCCTTCACACTCTGGACAAGCGCAGACTCCTTGGTTTCTGACAGAGTGTTGGCATGTGGGATGAGGACAGAGAGAACATGGCATGCCTGCACCGGTTTTGGTTTTGGCAGGAGCATTGGGCGTCTTAGAGGCTCCAAAAAGTGTGTCTATGCCTTCAAATGGAGGAGAGTTGTAGCAGTATGGGCATAGTGGAAATGACTTCCCCTCAGGTCCTGGAACTGAATAGATCACGAGCTCAAAGTTGTCTAAAGGACATGTGAGTTCCTTGTATAGCTGTGAGAAAATCCGTTAGCAAAGGATAAGAAAAACTAGAGATTCACTGAGGTTTCAGCTCAAGGGTTAAGGTGACGAAAGGGTTTTACCTTGACTGTGCCCTTTTGAGGAAGATAATAAACTTCTTCGCATGTGCCGCAGAAGAGACGTGGTGGGACTGCTGTGATATGTTTCATGTAACGCAAGCATTTTCCACATTTGCTTAAAGCACGACCAGAATCAGCCAGAGGAGAGAACTGTGCTTCAAAGAGGGCATCCATGTGTTCGATCTGAAAGGACAATATACGAAAGATGTTAAGGAGGAACAGATTAAATCGAAGACAATATCAGTAAATGCCTCCGAAGAAAACATAATATCAGCCAGGTTTTCCCAACCTGTTGAACAAAATAACTGAATTTACGCCGGAATTGCTGAATCACATGCTGCACAACGTGTGAATGATCAGCTTGGCCCTTGGCAACAAGAGTGATTTGTTGCTCGATAAAACTCCGGATGTCTGGTAAGCAAAGGTCTGGATCAATACACTGATAGCCTCTTATTAGCGTGATTCCTAACGCCGTTGGAACCATTTTCCTCCCAGATTGGACCTGCAAAAGTGTGTAAGCACCAAACAAGAGTAATGAGATTTTTCAGAAAACAAAAAAGGATCTTCCTGAGAGAGTAACATTGTAACAGTGAAGAAAAGCACACCGCCTTTGGGTAGGTTAACCCACCTGAACATAATTACGTTCACCAATGTTGTTTATATGTACAGCTATTGATGCATCTGTGCCTATGCCATGCTTCTCCATGAGAGATATCAGCTCACTCTCAGTAAGGTAGTCCGGAGGCGCAGTGTTCCCCTGTAGATTTTACAACATTCAAATACAAACAGAAAAAATAAACTAAAAGTGGAAACATTATAGTAATTTGTGTCCTAGTACAAAGCAAAGAGAGCAGTAACAAAAACTGGAGAAGAATGTGACCTCGTAAAGCTCCACTCTTAAAACTTCAATCCTCTCTCCTTTGAGAAAAGAAGGGAGTTTTTTCTCATCTACTGCAGACCATGGCATTATAGCTGTAAACCCCTTTTCTGTCACACGCTGCCCCGTACAATGGAAAGTTTCTCCACCAATTGACAATTCCACTTTAGTCCTGAGATACCCATCCAAGAGAATACCACATTTAAAATGTGCAAAGAATAAGCTGTAACTGACATGGATTAAGCTACAAACAAGGCTTTATTTACCTTATGTATTTGCAGTTAGGTGAAACAGTGCCAAGAAAATGTTGACAGACATACTGATAGAGTCGCCAAGCATCTCCTCCGACCATGACCTCGGTTGCTGCTCTCATTGGGGTGATAGGAGGATGGTCTCCAGCGTCAGTTCCTGACTTTGGCATATGAAATCCGTCTGAGAGCAGTCTCTGTACGTAACCACCCCATACTGGATTACTAACTTGTGCTCTGAGTGTGTCTGTGAAGTCGAATGAAGAAGGATAGGCTGTGCTTTCTGTGCGGGGATAGCTAGCACAAAACAAAGGACTTTGAGTCAAAAGTTTCCGTCACTTTAAATGTTTAAATAAATTATACAGCGAAAATTGTGATGTATGTATGTTCTCGTCAGCGACGGTTTTTTCCATTTCCTATCTACCAGTTCTTAATTAAACAAACAAAACTACCATTCAATAACGAATTGGGATTTACCAAAATTAGCCAATTATACGCTGGTAAAGAGGAGTTAAATGACAAAAATAATAATCTGGAGAATGGAGCAATCGAACCTGATGAAACCTTGAGTATACAATCGCTCTGCAAGATGCATAGCCGTCTGAGGCCCAAACCCTAGAGCACTTGAAGCAACCTGTGTAACCACTAATGTTATGCTCGATCAGGAGAGTAATTCGCATAAAAGTAGCTTTTATTGACCTTTGAACTCGTGAACAAGACTAAGCAATGGCAAAGCTCTAATCCCAACATTAAAAACAGAATTAACAAAACAAGAAGAGAACGAAGATCCCAATGTTGTTGCCAACTCATCCCCAAAAACAATTATGAAGCTGATATAAACAAAATTTCTTTGGATGCAGAATATTTCAGTTTTTCAGTCAGTGTACTGCGATCATTAGTACATGATATGGTGTTTGCTTAAAGTATAATGTACAACCAGGCGAGTTCATTTTAAAGGAATGGTAATCACGACTCCTGACTTTTCTGACCTTTAGCAAATTCACTGTGTTAAGACCAGCTGGGCGACCTTTGACTTCCTGCTTTTCTGATACGTCCATTACTTTTGCAGTTCTTCCTTCCACGACCAACTTTTGGAACACAGTAGCAGCCTATAATTTGTTAAAGCATATATATATCAGCAACATAAGATTAGAAAGCAACAGTCAAGAATGTCAAAGAAATTCTAAGACAAGAATGAGACACTAACTTCCAGGTCGAACAATCTTCGTCTCTCCCACTCTAGTTGGAGCTCATAACCATCCTTTCTTATATAAGGTCGCAGAGCCCAAAACTTTTCTGGCTTGAAAGTATTAATATGCATGTAGCGTTGCACACAAAACCCAAGAGTAGGTGTCTGGCATGGCCCATACCTGAAATAAACATTCAAAAGGATCTTTAAGTAGTTAAAAGACTTAAACCAGATGGATACAGTGACTTGTATCATAAAAAAGATGGGAAAATCTAGTTGACAATATAGTTAACAGAAAAAACTACTATTGAATGTGAAATCTGACGGAATGGACAGAAAATCACGCACACTCTTTCGAGCATTCTGAGGAATACTTAGTACGGAAAACACAGATGATCGAATTTAAACCCCCAAGAGAACCAGAACCATGATTGAATCACGACAACTCATTTCTTGTCCTATCATGAGAAATAAAGAGGTGCTTCGACAAAGATAAACAACATACAAGCCTAAGTCTTACAAAGCTATGTCTGTACTCTTTTTTAGTATTTACATGAAATGCATTACTCTGACACTCAAAATGACAGGAGATAACCACAACAGAATTCCATAGCTGCATCTTATATGATCAATTGTACCAAATACCCCAAGGAAAAAAGAAAAAAAATGCATTTGGACTAAAGAAAGAAGTTGACCCTACTTTTCAGCGACTCTTTACACAGAACAAAAAGAGAGGAAAGGAAGGAGACAAGAGGAAACTGACGAGATAACTCTGCAGTCTAGATTCTGATATTTGCCTTGGAAATAACTTGTTTGAAATCGCGAGAATGCTACACCAACTTTTAGATCTATCTCTTGACGAGCATCTACTGCCAGTGCCTCATCTCTGTTTGGTTCAACAAGGTTGTCCATGGCCTTTGATATATCTTTCTCAGTCACAGAAGAAAACCGTGCCCGATAAACCTTTCTCTTACTATCTTTCATGTCAAAGCCAGTAGACTCGATAACTACAAAAATTTAATGGTCAACAAGTTAAAGCAACGGCCATGTGCATTACCAAATATAATCGGCATGCAAAAGGTACTTTTGCAGGAGAACAAAGATTAAGATATTGGTGGTTGCACCACATATGCAGGGGCTAACTGTATACTTAAACACCCAATCTACTACTACAACTTAAAGGGTCTACCATTGGATACTGGCATCATATACAGATTGATTTAGTAAAAACAGAGAAGACTTAGTCACTGAATCAAATTTACCAGCAGAGTGGATGCAATGGTTAGGCACAGTAATTTTGTATGTCTCAAGCGAAAAATCTGGTGAGAACAAAAATGAAAAACGGTAGCTAAAGACTTGCCTTCAAAACATATATTTTCTCCTTCACGATCGCAATCCAACCACAACACCATATAACTGCAACCACGAGCTTCATTACTTAAATGCCTACAAATATGAGCCTGAGATTTGAAGACTGTTAGAGAAAAGTGTAATACCGTAAATAAAAGAATACAAGAAACATATGACTACTAGAAAGATGCATCTCTACTACTAACAATACGTATAACCCAGCTAAAGCACTCCCCATGCACAAAGAAAAGAGATAAGATCATGAGAACTATTTACCTTTGGGTTTGATTCCTTTTTAATAATTGGAGCGTCGAAAAGATCTTGTGGATCAATAGTTGCCCAATTCTGATATTTTTCTGGGAAATCTACACTAGAATATGAGAGTGGTATTTAGAAAGACTGAGAAATCTGCTTTGAAATATTTGGAATGTCTGCAAGCAATGGTTTTCACAGCAGCTTTGTACACGAGATATAGTCCAAGAGATAATGAAAGATGAAAACCATTTTCCAAACTCGCGAGGGCAGCAAGAAAAAGAGAAACGTGAATATGCGTATTATACAGGGAGTGTGATTATGCAGCAGCAGATGACTCTTTGATTTGAATATGATTGATAGGCAAGAGAGAACCTGAAAACATGACCGATAACAGATGTAACTCTATAATGTGCTTTGAAGCCTCGAAACATGCCATCAAATTCATGCACCTCTGTACTGCCTCTCCTTGTAGACATCTGAATCAGAAGGAGAAAGATATCCAAGTTGGAACACACACAACTGATTCGGTTTTTAACCTCTAAAGGATACTGAAGTTTTAAAAGTGAAATCCAGTCAACAAAGCTACGTTAAAGAATCCATCAGAGCTGAGCATACTTCAATTGATTCTATCTCTTAATTCAACAAGAATCGAATTAACGCACAACAGTTCCGGTACTAAAATCAAAGCTACTTGCAGTTAGGCTTTTAGAAACTAGAGAATCGATAGAGATAGAGAGGTATATAAACCTGGCCATGTGAGAGAACTGAAGCTATAGAGAGGGCAATGCTGGGCTTCTCCGCCACCTGATGAAAAGAAGAATTGTAAGAGATGAAGAAATAATGATGGGAGAAGTAGAATCGAAATTGATTAATAGGAGAACCCAGTTCACTAACCATAAGAACTCTGAGGAGATTAGCCATTGAAGAAGACGTCAGAATCGGGTCAAAACTCAAAGCTCAGGCGGCGTCGAATGAGCTTTTTAGCCGGCGACGGAAACTAAAATCAGCTTAAACGAGAAACGACGACTATACACCGCTTTTTTCCTATATATTAAACGGCATCGTTTAGTATACATCTTAAAATTCGGTTTGGTTTCGGTTTGGTTCTTTTGTATACCGTAAAATTGAACAAATTCCCAACAAAATTCCTTGAATCCATAAATCGTATTTCTCTTGTTTAATAGAGTAAGTTGTGTATGTGTGATTTACATTTAAATATCCGAAAAAGGTAGAGTAGATTGAGTTTATATTATTTACTTTAAAATCGTAAACGAATAAAAATAGGATTTGCTAAGCTTTTTTAATAACATGCGATGTAATCAAAAGGTTTCTTTGAATTTGATCGTGTCCATTCATATATAGGAGATATATTTGGCAAAAATCATGCTCGATAAGTAAAGACGATATCACAATCCAAACATTTAATACTGACTAAAATTTACATTTCCCATCCCTCCTAGTCCTAGATTTTGGTCTACCAGACAAAGTAAAAAGCAAACAATAAAGGGTAATGTGTCTTGTTGTAGTGACATATCATCTTTCCCTTTCAATATGTTTTCTTTTTTCGGCTTTTTTTGTTTCTTTTTATATTTTGCTATACTTATTAAGTTATAGATTCTGTGAAATTTCCAAGTTTTAAAAACTATATCATTATTCTTTTCTTGGAGCACAATTGTTTGAGCATAAGATACTAGGATACTCTACTAAAGTCTGTGTTATGTGCATCAGTGCATACACATGCATGCTCATATATATGATACAAATACTAGATCATATCATCATATGTGTACAGATGTGAGCGAGCTTTGAGCCTTTGTTGACAAAAAGTGTTTCTTCCTTTGAAACAAACCCTAATATTTTTGATGATATCTTTGAAACGTTGGATATATCATATATCCATTATCGCGTACGAGTACAACAGTTTATTTTGAGAAATTCTGTTGACAATGTTGTGAATAGTCTTCTACTTTTTGTAGTATAATTTCGTTTTGAATATATAAGAAAATCGAAAAGTCAGGTCAAAAACTCAAAGTGTGTTAAATACAACTCAGAATAAATGACAACGTGTGTGTGATAGTGGACTGACGAAGAAACGACTCGTGGGAAGATCGTTTATTGATGTGGCGGCAAATTATTTCTATATGGATATATCATGTAGAAAACCAACCACTGTAGTTTTGTTTTGTTTAGTTTGTTTTTTTATCTCATATTTTAATTTGTTTATCTTATGATACCCTTTTATGTTTTTTAATTCAACATATATTACAGTAGTGAACTTCTGTTATTTGGTAAGTGATTAGCAAAAAAACGATAGAACTACTTGGTGATCCTTATACAGTTATACATATTTGCATAGATTCGCATCAAAGTGAACCCTAACGGCATAGACCATAAACAGTTTATACTATGATATAAAGTAATATAATTAATATGGTTTACCAAGAAAATAATTTAAGGTGGACGTACGAAAAATCAAAGCAGAAAAAGACCAACATTGTGAGGCAGGGACTTGGAATGGGAAAGACGAAATGATGAAGGCATGTTTGGCATCTGGCCTTCTAAAAGCCAAAACCCATCCTATCCAAATATTTAATTATTTTTGTCTTTTTTAAAGCAAAAGAATCCGTTTCGATATTATAACTACAATGACTATCCATGCATATACTATACAATATATGTATACTTATATAAACCAATCGTAGATTAAAATAGTGTATACATGTATACAGTCATTGTCATCCAACGAAATTAAACGTGGGCGTCTTTTTCAGATAAAATTACACGTTTGTTAAGCAGTTGAATGGCAAATAGATGTTTTCTACAAGAAGTATGTAAGTAACAAAAACGGTAAAAGCATGACTATAGAAAAACTTTGCTATATTATAAATTTATAATAGTGTAGTATTATGCATCATTAGTTGATTCTATAATACTATATAATGATTAACTTTTTGCTCCTTCCTAATCCAAAATGATTTGGAAGACTCCCTTTAATATCCTTAAAATTTCAACATTTACGAGGCAGTCAAAAGCAAACAAGATTCATCATGTTTTACAATTCATTTCACAGTTCACACACACATGTATATATATATATATATATATATATATATGTGAGTATTATATAATTAGTTAATTG
>Ga0041059_1000242_pt1 | contig 37071 bp, 31 predicted proteins | sample AraColnosormetaG_FD_56232 | JGI IMG/M metagenome (GOLD analysis project Ga0041059, IMG submission 56232) | Arabidopsis roots microbial communities from North Carolina, USA - Col MF nosort | ecosystem: Host-associated > Plants > Roots > Unclassified | place: USA: North Carolina | collected...
TTTGAATCTAATGTTAAATTATATTCAAAAGAAAAAATATACATTTTTACAACTAGTGCATCGAATATTTGAGAAAAAGCTGAAAAAAAATAAGTTTCAAAACAATGGCATAAGCTAAATCTTGGCTTGGAGCCAAAATTGGAAGGCGTCATCGTACCGCCTATCTCCTGCAAGTCGAATCGCTGAAATTCTGTTCCGTATTTGTTTATCCACCCATCCAATAATGCGTTGCGCGGTTTGGGGATTCTCTCCATGTCTTCGATTATTTCTTTCTCTCCAAATCGCATAGACTGTAGCTTGGACTATGTATTTTGTGAGAAATTCTTCCACCCGGCTGAAACGATGAGTCGAAAGATAATCTAGAATAGTAGGCCAATCTGTTGTGTACCTCGTCTTGAGTAAACCATGCGCAAGAGCTGCCCAGATTGTTGAACTGTAAACACAAGCAAAGAAAAGAAAAGATGTTTTTTGTTTTTTGTTTGTCTTGCAATTATTTTTTTATTGAGAATATAAGAGCATCCACATTGGTTACTTGTATGGATATTTAAATACATACTTTTTAATATAAAAGAATAAAGAAAGGAAAAAAAGAAATATAAGTGTCTTGAAAATGAGAATTGTGTCCCCAATAGACATTTAAGACCCCTATTTTTGGGATGTCTTTAACTTTACTATTCCTTCCGTTTCAATATAGTTGTAGTTTAAGGTTTTTACACAAAAATTAGAAAATAAAAAAAAATCACATTTAATTTATCTCTTTTACATAAAAAAAAATCATTAAATATGACTAGTTTAACCAATAGAAAAATATATTGAAAAAAAATATTGGTCAAAAAAGTATTAAATACATTTATATATTACATAGAAAGTTGAAACTTGTGAAGTCATGAATTCATTTCAATAATGCATGTGTTATTATAACTTATAAAACGTTATGATGACTCGTGTCAATCTTATTGAACCGCATCATGTCGTTAACGTTGTGTTTGTAGACAGTTGCAAAGGCCACCCATAAAATTTTGCAAAATTGATATAAAATTGGGGTTTTAGTGATATTTGAAAGTCGAATTTTCCGTACACGAAATGTTTACAAAAACAAAAGGCAAAATAGAGTTAGCGAGGGAGATTCATTGGTATGGTAGGTGATATAATAGATCTACCAAAATGTCAATAATCTTACATGAGACAAATCGCCATCATCTGTTAATTATTAGTGCCGAAAGTCAAGAAAACCAAACTTGTATATTATATCAAATTGTTATAATTTAATTTAATTACAAATTCTGAACAAGGCGATCAACGTTCGACGACTTTGGTAATCTGAAGTTGTAGGCACGATGACTTACATGTTACTACGTTGGCTAAATCGTAACAAGTGGTTGGAAGGTCATATCCTATTATTTTTAGTCAGTGTATCACTATTTTACTGCTGTTTTGTTTCCACGTACATATTGTGGTTTCAATAATTTGTATGAATATTTAAACCCACCCATTTGTCATCTACCAAAATGTCAAGAATCTTACATAAGTCGATGACAGATCGCAACGATCTGTGAATAATTTATGCCGAAAGAGTCCAATAGGCTAATGGGAGTAGCCAAAAATAAACCAAACAAATATATATTTTTATTAACAAATTCTGTAGAAGGCGACGACTTTGGGAATCTAAAGTTGTGGGCACGTTACCACGTTGGCTAATCGTAGCAAGTGACTGGAAGGTCATACATTATTATTAGTTGGCTTATGTTTGATTTTTTCAAAAAAAACAAAATTAGCTGGTCGGCCGTTCAATTACCATTAGAATGAATTTATGAGTTCCTTAAGTATACATAAAGAACAGCTCTCTTTAGAAAGAGAAAAAACTGAAACTCAACTTATGCTTTGTTTCTTTTTTAATTTGAAAGCAATGTCTTCTACTGACCACGAAGAAGTTACCCTTCCGTTTCATCATCATCCTTTATCATGTGGTACTTTTGAGTCTTACACTTTCCGCTCCATATTATCTATCCCGAAGCTAAGAAATGGCATATACAACTGCTATCACTGCAAGGAGTGCAGCTTGACGTTTCACAAAGAATGGGCTGACAGCTTCTTCAGCCAGCAATTTATCTGCAATCACGTTCTCAAGATCTTCCGCCGGGCTAAGACACCATTAGTTGACAGTACAGATGACCACTTTTGTCATTTTTGTCGAAGCAAGCTTAAGTTAAAGCATTTCCGGTGCACGATATGCAACATAAGCGTGGGTAGAGAATGTGTGAAAGATCCACCACCACTCACAATTTATCAACCAAAGCACCACAAGCATAGCCTCACCCTCTTGTTAAGGTTAGTCACCTTTACTTGTAATGCATGTGGTGTGGAAGACGACCGCAATCCTTATGTTTGTCTTGAATGCAATTTGATGGTCCATAAATATTGTATTGAGAAACTACCACGCGTCATAAGCATAAACCGTCATGACCATCGCATAAATCATACCTTTCATCTTGGTCAAGGAGAAGGAGATAAAGAGTGTGGAGTTTGTCGGAAGAAGATTAATTGGGCCTACGGAGGTTATGAATGCTCTCGTTGTCCTAGTTATGCCGTTCATTCAAGGTGTGCAACAAGAAGAGAAGTGTGGGATGGGTTAGAGCTCGAAGATGTGCCCGAAGAAGAAGAAGAAATAGAAGATCCATTCAAGGTAGTTAATGAAAAGGGAGATATCGTTCATTTTTGTCATGAAGAGCATGTTCTCAGATTGGATGAGAATTATGTTACAGATAATGTTAACATGCGTTGTCGGTGTTGTGTTCTTGCCATCGACGGGGATCCATGCTACAGATGCCTGGAATGTGATTTCATACTTCATGAAAAGTGTGCTAATCTTCCTCGGAAGATGCGACATTTATTGCACAACCATAAACTCTCTCTAGAGGTTTCATTCACACGTTTTCGTCGATCAGACAATTTCTTTTATACGTGTATTGCTTGTCAAACCCACACTGATGGCTTCATATACGCGTGTCATGATGGGCTTTGTAGATACCTCGTTAAAAGTATTAAGTATGATGTTCGGTGTAGCTCTGTATCAGAACCGTTTCACCATGATCTCCATCAACATCCCTTATACTTTACGTTGCAAAGTTCCAGACAATGTCAGGCTTGTGGCACAAAAATAGATCATGATCCCTTAAGTTGTACGGTTTGTGATGATTACTCTTTATGCATGAGGTGCACTACTTTACCAAGAAAGGTAAAACACAGGTGTGATGATCATTTTTTGTCACTATGTCAAGGTTCTTCCGTAAACGATTCCGGCGACTTGTGGTGCGATATTTGTGAGACGAAGACAGATCCGAGTGTATGTTATTATACTTGTGATGAGTGTGGGCTTAGTCTTCATATTGATTGTGTACTTGGAGATTTATATTATTTGAAGCTAGGAATCCCAGAACCTGATGTTGAAATATGTCCAAACAATGAGGCTACTCGACCTCTCTGCAGTGGTTGTAAAGTTCGTTGCAAGAACCCTTTCTTCATAAGGAGTACAGAAGAAGAACCTGCATCACACGCTTGTTCAATAGACTGCTCATAAGGTCTAGTTGTTACTATTCGAATTCATGTTTTACATTCTCTGTCTAAATTGTAAAACAGTGTGCTTTAAAAGTCTTTCAACATTTTCTGTTAAGAACCATTTCCAATTATTATTTTTATTTGTCTCGCATGGTAATTTTTATTGAGAATATAATTGGGTTTTAAGAATATTTGATGCCATACTTATTGTTCTTTTACGTCGGATTATGAATAATGAGAATATTTATTCATAACCGTTGTGGACCTAAAAAAACAAAGAATCACATAACATAATCTCTTTAGTTGCAGTTTTATTCGTAACAAACCTTGAATGTCATGATCTTTGCAATTTCCATAAGTTGGGGGTTAGCTTTCGGAAGCTAGATGATCTACCATAGATTAGGGAATAATTTCCGGAACTTACATAACAAAAGGAAACTACAGAATATAAACAACTGGCGAAAAAAAGAAAGGATTATTAACATAACTTAAATAGATAGTAAATTAGTAATCAAAAAAACAATTTGGGATATTTTCGTAACAGACTTGACTCATTCAATTTAAACCAGTACTCTCCTAAACTTCAGGTAATCTGAAACAGAATTCTCACAAACAGAAACACAAGAACCTTAAGAACAAGACTATAAGGATAAAAACAGAGGAACATAAGAACATATTTTATTTTATTTTCCCCGAAGAACATATATGGGGTCAAAGTTTCATGCTTTTATGTTCCCATGGTTTGGTTTTGGTCACATGACTGCATTTTTGCATCTGGCTAACAAACTAGCGGAGAAAGACCACAAAATAACTTTCTTGCTCCCCAAGAAAGCTCGAAAGCAACTTGAATCTCTCAATCTCTTCCCAGACTGCATTGTCTTTCAGACTCTTACCATCCCATCTGTAGATGGCCTCCCTGATGGTGCTGAGACAACCTCGGATATCCCGATCTCGTTAGGCAGTTTTCTCGCCTCGGCTATGGATCGGACACGCATTCAGGTCAAAGAAGCAGTTTCTGTTGGTAAACCGGATCTGATTTTCTTCGATTTTGCTCACTGGATTCCGGAAATAGCTAGAGAGTATGGAGTCAAGAGTGTCAATTTCATAACGATTTCTGCAGCATGTGTAGCTATTTCGTTCGTCCCTGGTCGTAGTCAAGATGACTTGGGTAGTACTCCACCGGGATACCCTTCCTCCAAGGTGTTGCTTCGGGGACACGAAACCAACAGTTTGTCGTTCCTCTCCTATCCGTTTGGAGATGGAACTAGTTTTTACGAACGGATCATGATAGGACTTAAGAACTGCGATGTCATTTCGATAAGGACATGCCAAGAAATGGAAGGAAAGTTCTGCGATTTCATCGAAAACCAATTTCAAAGAAAAGTTCTCTTGACAGGTCCAATGCTTCCTGAGCCGGACAATAGCAAACCGCTAGAAGATCAATGGCGTCAGTGGCTTAGCAAGTTCGATCCGGGATCAGTAATATATTGTGCATTGGGCAGCCAAATCATTCTTGAAAAGGATCAATTCCAAGAACTCTGTTTAGGAATGGAGCTGACAGGTTTACCATTTCTTGTAGCGGTAAAGCCACCAAAAGGTTCATCGACAATCCAAGAAGCCTTACCAAAAGGGTTTGAAGAGAGGGTTAAAGCACGTGGAGTGGTTTGGGGAGGATGGGTGCAGCAACCATTGATATTAGCTCATCCATCAATAGGCTGCTTTGTGAGCCATTGTGGTTTCGGGTCAATGTGGGAGGCTCTAGTGAATGACTGCCAAATAGTGTTTATTCCACATTTGGGTGAGCAAATATTGAACACAAGACTGATGAGCGAGGAACTCAAGGTCTCGGTAGAGGTGAAAAGAGAGGAAACGGGATGGTTTTCGAAGGAGAGCTTGAGCGGTGCGGTCAGGTCTGTGATGGACAGAGATAGCGAGCTCGGGAATTGGGCGAGGAGGAACCACGTAAAGTGGAAGGAGTCTCTGCTTCGTCATGGACTAATGAGTGGTTATCTTAATAAGTTCGTAGAAGCATTGGAGAAACTAGTCCAAAATATAAATCTTGAATGAAAAACTTTGTAAAGAGCAGCTTTGATCGATAAGAGTCATAACGGTAAAAAAAGTAGACCACCAAGTAGTTGTTCGTTTCTCGTCTATGTTCTGTTCAAGCTTCACTTACTAGCTAGGAAATAATTTTATATCATCAAATATAACCTGATTGAACTCATCTTGATATATTACTATTTTTGAATAAATGTTTTGGGTGAAATAGGTAGATGACTCAATTTGAGATGGAAATTAGGTAGATTGCCTTACAAAAAAGATTTGCTTCTAATTCTTTTGGTGTTAAAAAAGAAATATATAATAAAACTTTGGGAGTAATGCAAAAAAATATTTATAGCCGAGACATACTTAAATTTAGGTTTGTTGACATCAACCCTAAACTCTAAATATATATTAAGTAACATTATATACTAAGCATAGTGTATTTTCTTAATATCAAAGATATCTTTTAGTTTCTTACCAAGAAAAATATATATTTTTAGTTTTTTTTTGCTATTTGTTAATTGTCCTTTAAATTTTGGCCACAATCAAAAGCTACAAAAAAAAAAGAGAGGATAACTGTTAGTTTGTAAACTAAATTCTCTCTTGAGATAAATGTTACGAAACGGCATTTTTTGTCATGTTACGTATCATAGTGTTTATCTTTGGGCCGGGTTTGGATATACCAAGCAAGACCATAAATTCAAGATCGTGTCTAGCTACGTGTAATACAAAAGTTCTTCTGACCAAAAGGATCATCAAACAAAGATCCTCCGAAACAATGGAGAAACCAAAGTTGAAGACAGTCCAAGAGGTGGTCGCAGCTGGCGAAAAACTACCGGAAAGATACCTCTACACACCCACCGGCGACGGCGAAGGTGATCAACCTTTCAATGGTTTGTTGCCAGAGATGAAAATTTCGATCATCGATCTTAATCTCCTTTTCTCTTCTTCTGACGACGGTCGAGAAGAGTTGAGTAAACTTCACTCGGCGATCTCTACATGGGGCGTTGTTCAGGTTTAAGTTTTTGACCCTCTTAGTGATGATCATATAGTCTTAAAAAATCATCGAAGAAATTTTATATCTCGTAGGTGATGAATCATGGAATTTCAGAAGCCTTGCTCGACAAGATTCACGAGCTAACGAAGCAGTTCTTTGTACTTCCGACCAAAGAGAAACAGAAGTACGCAAGAGAGATAAGTAGTTTTCAAGGATTTGGAAACGACATGATTCTGTCTGATGATCAAGTTCTCGATTGGGTCGACCGCTTGTACCTCATTACGTACCCTGAAGATCAACGACAGCTTAAATTCTGGCCTGAAAATCCAAGCGGATTTAGGTAAAATCCATAGGATCATCCATGCATAGATTTCAGTTTCCTTTAGACTGTAAATCTGTGATTTTAAAATCGTTTCTTTAGGGAAACTTTACATGAATACACAATGAAGCAACAGTTAGTGGTTGAGAAATTCTTCAAGGCATTAGCTAGATCGTTGGAGTTGGAAGATAATTGCTTTCTAGAGATGCATGGTGAAAATGCTACGTTGGAGACAAGATTCAACATCTACCCTCCATGTCCGAGGCCGGACAAGGTTCTTGGGCTAAAACCGCATTCTGATGGCTCAGCCTTTACTCTTATCCTACCCGACAAAAATGTAGAAGGACTTCAGTTCCTCAAAGATGGGAAGTGGTATAAAGCTTCAATTCTCCCTCATACAATTCTGATCAATGTAGGAGATACTATGGAGGTAATCAATCATGTATATATATGTTTCTATGATAGTTGAAGTTAATTGGTGAAGATTTGATAGAAATCTCTTATGCATGTTCAGGTAATGAGCAATGGAATATACAAGAGTCCGGTTCATAGAGTGGTGCTTAACGGAAAAAAGGAAAGGATATATGTGGCAACATTTTGTAATGCTGATGAAGACAAAGAGATTCAACCTTTAAATGGGCTTGTGTCTGAGGCTAGACCAAGGTTGTACAAAGCAGTTAAGAAGTCTGAGAAAAACTTCTTCGATTACTATCAACAAGGTCGAAGACCGATCGAAGCTGCAATGATCTGAAGTTAAAAACATTGATCAGTCTGCTTTTGATATTCAAAATACACATGTCTCTTTAGTTACTTGATCCTTGAAATAAGATCCCGTTTGCTTCTTTGTTGGAACGTGATATATCATTTGTGTTGTGTTGCCAATAATATCAAACCCTCATTTGGGTATGTGTAAGTGTTGTTAGACGATCTTTCTAAAAGATTTTGAACCTAATAGTGACGTTAGAAGGTTAAACGAACAACCTGCCTTGAGTGTTTGTTTTTGTCTTTGTTTTTCTTCATCTCACGTTTGACTAATGTTTTGGCCAGGCTGATCTGGTTCAGATTAACACGCGTCATCAAACCTGGTATGCCATATTATCATAAGATCGATTACTTTTGACTTTTTGACACGCAGCATTGTATTTCTTCGAGGCATTACATTACATTAATGTTTAGATCAGACAACTTTTCTAATAAAAACAAAGGTCATTTTAACACATGTTAACCACTACTTTCACCAACTAAACCACCAACCCTCACTAATAAATAAACCTAAAACACCCTTCAAAGACTTCCACGAGCACATTCTCAAAGCTAAATATAGGGGCTTTCTTAATCGCAGAAGTTTTTAAGCAAGAAAAACAAAGATGCTTATGATTTGAAAATTGAAACACAGCAAAAATTTCTTCTTTAAGCTCTCTTTGACACCTTTGCTTTTTTTGTGTTCAACTTGTTTCGAGAATTTAGGAAATAAAAATGGGCCAAAATTTTCACGCTTTTATGTTCCCATGGTTCGCTTTTGGTCATATGACTCCATACTTGCATCTAGCCAACAAGCTAGCTGCTAAAGGTCATAGGGTTACTTTCTTGCTGCCTAAGAAAGCTCAAAAACAGTTGGAACATCACAATCTGTTTCCAGACAGGATCATCTTTCATTCTCTTACTATTCCCCATGTTGATGGCCTACCTGCTGGCGCGGAGACCGCCTCGGACATCCCCATCTCGTTGGGGAAGTTTCTTACCGCAGCCATGGATCTCACTCGCGATCAGGTCGAAGCCGCGGTTCGTGCTTTGAGACCAGACCTGATCTTTTTCGATACTGCTTATTGGGTTCCGGAAATGGCGAAAGAACACAGAGTCAAGAGTGTGATATACTTTGTGATATCAGCTAACTCCATAGCTCATGAACTTGTACCAGGTGGTGAATTAGGAGTTCCTCCACCTGGCTATCCTTCGTCAAAAGTGTTGTACCGTGGACACGATGCTCACGCTTTGTTGACTTTTTCCATCTTCTACGAGAGGCTTCATTACCGGATAACAACAGGTCTAAAGAATTGTGATTTTATCTCAATTAGGACTTGTAAAGAAATCGAAGGTAAATTCTGCGACTATATAGAGCGTCAATACCAGAGGAAGGTTCTTTTGACAGGTCCAATGCTTCCAGAGCCAGATAACAGTAGACCACTCGAAGATCGATGGAATCACTGGCTGAATCAGTTCAAACCCGGCTCGGTAATATATTGTGCATTGGGAAGTCAAATCACTCTAGAGAAGGATCAATTCCAAGAACTCTGTTTAGGAATGGAGCTCACTGGTTTACCGTTTCTCGTAGCGGTAAAACCACCAAAAGGCGCAAAGACGATCCAAGAAGCGTTGCCAGAAGGGTTTGAGGAGAGGGTGAAGAATCATGGAGTAGTTTGGGGAGAATGGGTGCAGCAACCATTGATATTGGCTCATCCATCAGTAGGCTGCTTTGTGACCCATTGTGGGTTTGGATCAATGTGGGAGTCTCTAGTGAGTGATTGTCAAATAGTCTTGCTTCCATATTTGTGTGATCAAATTCTCAACACTAGATTGATGAGTGAGGAACTCGAGGTTTCGGTGGAAGTGAAAAGAGAAGAAACAGGATGGTTCTCGAAAGAGAGCTTAAGTGTTGCGATCACCTCGGTGATGGACAAAGATAGTGAGTTAGGGAATCTGGTGAGGAGGAACCACGCTAAATTAAAGGAGGTTTTGGTTAGTCCTGGATTATTAACCGGTTACACCGATGAATTTGTTGAAACTTTGCAGAATATAGTCAACGATACAAATCTTGAATGAAACAATTTCATTATAAAGAAAATATGTCACAAATAAGGTAAAATAAGGAACTAGACCATGAAGTCGTTATTAGTGTCTTGTCTCTTCCTCAAAGTTGTAATAGATTTGTCTTTGTTCAATTTTATTTTATTTCTATAAATTCATCAACTCGTTTATGAAAAAAAAAACTGCTTGTTGACTCTAGTGATCCAAATCCACAAAGCAAGAATGCGATTTTTCTTTCATATATAAAAGACATGGGATTGACCAAGATATGTTAGCATTGATAACAAAAAGTTTTCTAGAATCCTTAATGCTCCTTCTAAATTTTGGATCCAAACAAAAAAGAGTTGTGATCTTTATAAAGTTACATAAGAAAATTATTTTCACACAATTTGTTTTTTTTTCTTTCCCTCTATATTACATTATTATACAAATTCGTAAAAAATGTCGTCAATTTAAGAAGAAATTAAGATTATACATTTATACACTAGATGATCAATGTTATCCCTGGATGAGCCAATTTGAACCGGGCTCAGTGATATATATAGTTCACTAGGGAACCAAGTCACTCTCGAGAAGGATCAACTTCAAGAACTCTGCTTAGGAATGGAGCTTACAGGTTTACGTTTGTTATATCGGTAAAGCCACCGAGAGGATAATCTAAGATTCGATAAGCGTTACTAAATGGCTCAAGTAGCGGGTGCAGGGTGGTGGGCTTTGTGAACCATTGATATTTCATATTTGCTCATCCATCACTAGGCTGGTTTATGAATCATTGCGGGTTCGAATAAATGTGGCGGTCTCTGGCAAGTGATTGCCAAATACTGTAGCTTATATTTGTTTGATCAAGTTATTTAAACACTAGATTTATGAATTATTGCATAATCTAGTGCATGATACTAAATATTGAATGAAAAGACTTGATGTGATCAATAAGGTAAGATGAAACTAGACCATGGAGTAGTTGTTGGTTTCTTGTGTTGTTACAACATTGCAATTCTTATAACCATAACAAGAAATGAAGAAAATCATCTCTTTGTATTAGTGAATGTCTGAATGACTTTAATTACAAATTTTAAATCTATTCAGACAAAGAGAAACAGATCAAACGAAACAAAACAGAGACAAGACTATATATATTGGAATCTTGTCTGCGTCGAAACAGAATCAGACCCATGAGGTTGATGAAGATCCATGTCCATTGCTAACAAAGCAAGCGTAAAGCTCGTCGAATACCACCACTTGATCATCATGATCTTCATCACAAGAACCAAGATTAGAATTATCAACAGGAGAATCTTGATTTGTGAACAGAGCAAGCTGATTCCTTGCTCTCTTCAGCTCATCTTGGAGAAACTGCACTTGATGCTCTAACTTTGCCTTGTCGGAGAGAGCTGCTTCGTGCTTGGACTGAAGAGTGCAGTGTTGGACCTCAAGAGACTGAGTCTTGAACCTGGCTCGCTTGTTTTGGAACCAGACAGCGACTTGTCTTTGAGGTAGACCAAGCTGGTTCGACAGTTGAAGTTTCAGATCTGGCTCAAGCTTCTTGTTCATAGTGAAGCACTTCTCCAGTTGTCTAACTTGATCTTGTGTTAGCCTCTTCTTCTTGTTTTTACCCTGACTCTGAGAATTCTCCATTTTTCTCTTCTTTTTTGTTTTTTCTTTTGTTGTGAGCTATGTACAACGTTGTGGCTAAGGATGTGTATATATACACACACGCACTCATACTTAAAACATTGATGGTGTTCTATGTAAAAGATAAGCAAACAAAATTAACACAAACTTTGTATTCATAACTAAGATAAGTTTCTAGTGATATAAGTTTAACATATACTATAGAAGACATACAATGACATCAAAAAATTCATATCATCTACCTAACTTATATTGTCAAAGTTACTAATGCATTGATAGTAAAACGAGAAATCACATTTAAAATTTTTAGAGCAAAAACTTTAATGTGAATTAAAAGACTTTCGATGCATGTATAACGAAATGGATTTGAAGTATTATCTGAAAACGGTGGTTTATCTGACACTAAAACTATTAAAACACACAATTTAACGTTCTGAACATATTCATTATAGTGGAAAATGTATCATTCATTTTTTTTCCAAAACATTCATGTATTACTTTCACAAAAAATATTTTTCAAAAGTTGCAAAATGTAATTCACCAAGTAGTGATGGTTCGAAAATCTCTAAACCTACCTTAGAACAATTATATCCATTATGATCCCTTATATAATAGTGTTATATATAGCTTATTCTAGTAAGAAATATTTTCCAAAATGGATAAAAAGAAGTCAAGAACACAAGAGTCGGTTTGTTTAGAAGGGGTCATTTGGGAATCAAAGCTATGGGGCCTAAAGACTCACTTAACTGTTCTTTATGGACCCATTGTACTATTCAGAAGATTGAATTGGGACTAAGAGAACATAAACTATTCTGATTGATTAATTAAAATAAGTAGTTGATTAACAAGTATTTCTCTCAAATACATGCATGTCTTCACGTGGGCTGGTCGTATCGTACCTACTTAAATTTAATAACATTATCATTTAAGCAAAAAATAAAAAAATAAAGTATGAACTCTTTTTTGTTCTCTTTGGGACAATGCATCTTGTTTTACGAGTTCTTTAATTTTCAATTTTGGAATTTGCATATCAGAATCTTTAAGCACTTTATATCCCATTTTAGATACGCTCTGTTGTATTGTAGACGACATATCTTTTACCAGTTACGACCAAATATATTGGGCCTAGAGGCCCTATACTCATTTCTGCTGTGTCGAAAAGAATGGGCTCATATTTGCATATCATCAAGCTACCATTATGAATTGAAGTCTATGATCTTAGACTATAGCTACACGAAGTTTCAAGATCAAAACTCAAATTACATAAAAGTTTTAAATCCCTTTTAAGAACCACAGTTAAAAACATACAATTAAAGTTAACATTTTTCTGTTTATTCGTTTAGTTGATGTTTTTAATTAAGAGTTAATCTTATTACAATAAAGAAATTTTATATCAACACTTATATAGGGAGAACAAAAAGACACTGTACTGTATCTGTGTTTTTAAACATGTAATTTAAGAACAATTTATGACCATACCAAAATCAGAAATCAACTATATGGTTGGATATTGAGTCTTGGCATGTCTAAGATAGAAACATTTGATCCTTTTAAAAGCTTCTTCAATCGAAGTTGCATCTGCTGCAAACGTTATCCTCAGCCAGTTCTTCAGCCCCACCGCGGTCCCTGCTCAGCCACATCCATCCACACACAAGGTATATATCAAAAAAAGAAAAAAAAGATTACTCTTAAGATGAATGAATCATTATGAAAGATTGAAATAATATCCTTACCAGGAAGAAGGATGACTGATTCTTCCCTAGCTAACTTGAAACAGAAGTCGATATCGTCACTTACATCTTCAAGTAATGAGAGATTCAGCTTAACCTATAAGAAATACAGAAATAAAATATGTAAGACCATGTAAGTAATTTGTGAACATTTTTTCACAATTTATACATAGGCTGACCATCATTGCCATGGATCCTTCTGGTCGATGCGAGGAATCAATGCAAGGAATCTCCTTGATCCAGTCACAACAAATATCCGAAGAGTTCTTCAACGAGTTCAAGGTTTTCTTGAAGAAAGACTCATCCGTCTGTTCCAAAATAGTGGGAACTGCAGCCTAATACAACACAATCAAGAACAAAATTAATGTCTTAAGATAATCAGAAACAATTGAAGTTGATTTCGAATGTGACATATATATACCTGAATAAATGTAGCTGGTCCACCAAGAATATCAAAGTATTTCTTAAACCTCTCAATGATCTGATCCAAAAGAACAAAACAAGATTTCAGTAAGTAAGCGGCTTGTTTACGCTCTTTGCATCATCGACTTTTTGTATAAGATTGAAGCTATTACTAACCTTAGGGTCCTTAAAGGAACCAGAAGGATCAGTGGTGACAAACCACCCGAGTCGCCAACCTGGAACTATCCATCTCTTTGATAAAGAGCCAAGAGTAAGCACAGGAACAATAGATCCAAACACACCCATTGGCACAAACGGTTTGCTACCAAAAGCAAGATGACCGTAAACCTCATCAGCAATCACAAGAAACCCTAGTTTTTTCGCCGATTCCGCAATCTAAACACACAAATTTGTATACATCAAATTCCAAACAACAAATTTGGTTCTGTTTCCTCATTGTCAAAGTTTAAAGCTAACCTTCATCAAATGCTGGTAGCTATAGACATTCCCGCAAGGATTACCAGGGTTTATAACAACCAAAGCAACCGTGTTTTCGTCTGCAAGAGCCTCGACAGCATCAAGATCGATCTCCCATCCATTTTCCGGAAGAAGATCGACGTAGCGAACTTCAAGGTGTCTAAACTTAGCACAGAGTTCATAGATTGGGAAACCAGGCCTTGGAAGAAGTATATTAGCCCTGGGACGAGCTAACATCGACAATGCTACATCGATCGCTTGCGTGCAACCCGATGTGATAAACACATCATCCTGTGAAAGTTTGTATGGAAGATCACGCGATAGATACTCTGCTATTGCCCTGTTTTTATCATTACACAAAAAGTGTGAGACTTGATTTGCAAGTTAGTCTCTCATAGAATAAAAAAATGAAATATTCCGTTGCAATCAGAAGGTTCAAAACAACCTAATTATACAATCATCCTAACTAAAAATTCGGTTTAGTCATCTAATCGGTTATTTCTGATTCCGGTTGAATTAAACCAACTCTAACAGAGAAATGGGGAAAAGACGAAAGTGACCTTCGAGCTTGGGGAAGACCGACGGTAGGAGAGTAACCATGGAACTTGTTGGAGAGAAGAGAATCAGAAACAGCTTGAAGAGAGACTTGTGTTGTACGAAAACACGAGTAGAGTGTTGGGTCTCCCATTCCCAGAGATATTACTCTCTTTCCTCCTTCATCTTCCTCTGTTGTGATGCTTTCCATTAGCAAACTCAGAATCCCTTTGATGGTAATTGTGCTCGTCGTCGTTGCTCCATTCTCCATCTCTTCTTCTTGAATTCGATCTTCTTCTTGTTAGTTTCTTTTGTTTTACCCAATTTGGATGATTTGGTTTTGTTGAGTGTTTCGGTGCAACTCGCAAGAAGAAGAAGAAGAGAAGGTTTTGATTTTGATGTGTGTTTTTGATTGAGAGAGTGAGATTTATTTGCCAGATTGGAGAAGAAAACTAAGAAAATATTGTTTACTTTCCAGCCACTCGTTTTTTCTCCTTCATATAACATTATTTTATTTTGACCCAAAAAAATAACATTATTATTGACCAGAAAATAACCTTGTTTATATATGGATTTGTTTTATTAGGAGTGAAATTTGGATTTAACCCAAAAAATTTTGGTTTAAGTACGAATTGCACTAAATTTCTTATAATTTTATACATTTTAACCCAACTAGGAGATGGGTTAAGATTTTATATATTCTACCCAAACAAATATACCAAACTAGGAAATGGTTGAAATTACGATTTTAGCCCATAAATATTTGTTTCATTACCGATATCATCGTTTAAAACTAAATTAAAAAACAATTATATATTATAATAACTAATAATTAATAATTAGCTATCAAAAGAAATTTGCATAGCCATGAAAAAATGCGTGGCCATAGTTCAAAATCCGAGGCAATGTATATGTCTAAATAATCATATTTGACTGATGATGGTTTGTTAATGATATTAATAAAGTCAAAACAATTTTGGTAATGAGGGTGAATTTGTTTTTAAACCAAATGAGAAATGAGAAGCACACACGCATGAGTTTGAAATTTATGTGAGGTTTACTTACGAATTTCAGATAAATATATGCAGCAAACAATAGCAAATTTGATACAACACACAAAGGACACAATATATATCCCATGTTTGAATGTTCTAATCCCTAATCCGAAAACATTATGGACTTCAGCCCATAACTTTTTGGTAATCTAAAAAAGAATTCATGTGACGTTTTAGAATCATCCAAACCAAAAACCTTTAAAGAGAAACGGACCACACCATCTTTACGGTTGATAAGATATTATACGATTGTTTGATTTGATATTATGGTTTAGACGAATGGAACGATTTAATGGCCACGTAGGATAAGACAAAGCATAAGATAAAACCAAAACATATTTGTGAAGACGAGATGACTTACACCGTACGTCTCCTTCCGACTCTTTACATACGTGTCGCACTTTTGGTACGCAAGCTGCTTCCATTTGTCCTCTCTTCTCCCTCTCCCTCTCCTAAACTAACACAACGGAAAAAAGAAAATTATTTTTCATCGTATTCGTCGTCTCACTATCGCTGTCCAAATGGAGAAGAGACCACAACTCATTGAATCACTGTTTTCTCATAATGATTTTTTATTTGTTTCATAGTTTTTAACGCATTCCTTTCTACTAGAGGACATCTGTGTATTTCGAAAGTTTTCAATTCAAGATTCAAATTTTTAAAAAACTAAAAGTGGTAATTGAAGAATGATTTTTGTGAAAATTATAAAGAAAGTTATACTCAAACATTTTGATAGACAATATATATATATATATATATATATATATAATATGGTAAGGGCTGACTTCACGATTTTAACTAAACACTATCTGTATGATTACACCTAGAAAGAAACTAAATGCGTGTAAATATGAAAATGGCAAGACCTAGGAGAATCTAAGTGTACTTCCAGCAGGTTATTGTTTCTCCATGTTAAAGAAGTCCTATAACCATTGTGTCTATACGAAGAATGTGAATCTGCTTGTACAGATCCAGGAGTTCTCTGGCAACTAATCATTATAGGTGTATTTTACAAGTAGATCTTATATATTAGATAAATTCATAAAAGTATATAGTTTCTCTGTAAACATATGGACGGACAATCAAACCGGTCAATGGGCCACTGGACCTAATGAAAGGGAAAATACGGCATTAGCCCATTAAGCATGAGCTCATTGACGATAGGCGGAAGCCTTGATTTATACATAAACTCTATGTATATTTTAGTTTCTACGGCTCAAGGCTGAAGAAAATGATGACAAACGAGTTAAGAAACCATAAAAATTTAACAAAAGAGTTTGCAACACACAAAAACTGAAAGCTAAAAGAAGAAAACATTCGTGTTACAATGCAGAATTGTAACTACTATTTTGATCTTTCCATAGCAATTGAGAGACTGCAGCTTTCATAAAAGAAAAAAAAAACTAGTTGACCAATCTTGAACCAAATCCGCAGATTAGTTAATGTTGATAGGCATCAATAATCCTCTTCAAAATAGAAACTATGTCTTGCAACACATTTTTTTGATCGCATAGCTCCTCGTATTTTTGAATAGGTAATTCCATATGTAAAGCAACATCTAGGTAGTCATAGTGTGAGAAAGGCTTATCTTCAGATGGGAATGGTGTAAACCCTCTCTCCTTTAAAAGCTTAACAAGTTTAGGCCTGTACAAACTACGGATGTCGATCGGGTTGTCTTCAACTTCACGGATATATCTCTGTTTGTTTTCTAGTTTCACCAGCTGCACCAGACAGTTTAAAGTTAAACTGTTGTCTCAATCAATAATATGTCGACAATAAATTTTAGACTTTTCACAACCTTTGTCTCGATAGAGTCTGTGTCCACAGCGTTGAGTTCGGCGGCAGCCTCATCTTCTTTCTCCAGTATAAAACGGTAAAGCTTATATGTGAGTGAGGCCATGGTTGAATTTCTATTTATCTCTTCCAAACTCCTCACCACTAAAACGGAAAATTGAACAGAATCAGAGTTTTAATATTTTTAGAAACTAGGAATAACAGAATAAACAAATATTCGCGTACCTTTCTTTAACTTCTCGATCGTATCTTCCAGTTGCGATGTCATCACATCGTCGATGTTGAGTATGGAAGTATCGTCGATGTTGAGTATGGAAGTACCTTCTATAATCTCACGGGTAGTATCTTCCAGTTGCGATGTAGAGGCAGCCATGGTAGGGATCGAGTCTGAGAAAGTGTAGATCTCACGCAAGGAAGAGCAGGGAGAATAAGAGGGAAAATTAGGGTTTGTGGGATGCTTAATTCTACATTTTGTTTGGGCTTTTTAGTATATAAGATAAATTTGTTGGTTTCTTTTTCGGCCCCTTATTTTTATCTTAGAAGAAAAACTATAATGGGCCTCAGGACCAGGCCTGGGAATACTATAATTTATTTATTCATCTGATAATCTGATATCATCAAGGCATATTTAAAATAATATGTTTGGGTAAAGTTGAGATAAAGATATAATCATTGATAAACTTAATCAAAGTAACTTCGATCCTACTACATTTTCTTCAGATATAGCGTGCAATTCAAGAAAATACAAGTTAAGAGAGAAAATAATTCTACGTATGTAAAACAAATATATAGTATACAGGTAAAATTTATATATGGGGCTGTACTATAGTCTTGAAGAGTGAAGACGCGAACAAGTTGCAAAAAAAAAGGAAAAAAATAGAGAGACGTTGCATCAACAGCTAGGTTTTAGGTGTAAGGCTATCAAAGGGGACCAAGAAAAAAAACACACCAAAGAAGTGTCTCGTAAGAAACTAAAGGGTAAAAAAAAGTGAAAATCACAAATCTGTTCACATTTTTTGAAACAATATATAAAAGAAGTGTCCAACATTCAAGACCGAGAAGGAGAAGCACCTCCTTCATCAAATACGACGGTGATTCACTCAGATGGATCAGCATTTCCTTTGTTTTCTCCTCAGGAAATCATTAGCATTGTGGTCGACTAGAGGAAGAGTTAAGAGATGAAGAAGAAGAAAGAATAATCAATGCCTATACACTAAATTAGTTTAACTTAGACGATCTTTACTTATTATCTGATATTCTGATTATTTGATAAAGAAGTTCAAATTCGACGTTTCTTACACAATTGCCTTTAATCTAAATATATATCATAAATTAAGATATTTACAGTATACAATTATTTATACATTACAGAAAACAGAGTCCATGTAGCCATATAATGCTATATTAACTGCTCTTCTCCTTACCTACTCTTCGACTGCTTGAGCTTGACCATCGAGATAACAAATAATTTGGTTTTTGTTTTGGGAAAGTCTATCTGAAGTAAGATCCTCTTTCGAACCATAAAAATTACAAATATGTATTATCAAAAAAATGTTGACCACAAAAAGAAATTAAACATAGATTGGGCTATTAGTTTACTCAAGTGAGTAGGTCACAAGGGAATATCTACTGTTTCTTAATACTGTGTTAACCTCCTGCATTTATAATGCTATCATTATTTATTTTATTGGGTTCTCTTACGTCAAATAGTTTATTATTGGCATTTGTTCATTTGCTTTTTGCAGTTATTAAAAAAAGATGATATGCGGTATTACCAAACATTTTAGAAAATAAATAAAAGTTTTGTAATAAATGATTGATAAAACAACAACGAATTTTATGGTAGGACATATGTTTTTCTGTAGAGAAAAACAAATCCATTTTGGTGTTCGAAAGCAGCCATAAATTTCAGATCAATAGAAAAATATAAACAATTTGGAAAAGAAATTGAAAAATAAAATAAAGAGGATGATATGTATATAGAATATCAAACACTCTACTATTGTGTTAATTAATCAAAAGGGGATAAATGTGGTATTTAAAGTGTCAAAAATATAGCATAAATGGAATGAAGGTGATAGAAAGTAGGGAGTGTGCATTTTAACCTTGAAAAAGTACGGATATTAGATATTTAAAGTCATAAGAATATTTTTCTCGTTATGAAAAAAATGCTAAGCAAACAAACAAATTAACCGTGAAAAATATATGTTTAAATTAAGATAAAGTAAAGCAAATTTCTAAAATTTGGCAAGGTCAATATCAACATTGTAATCTGTTTGGCCATTGTTTTCAGTTTAAGACAATTAACACTTTGGCACACTAGAATGTATTCAAAACTTCATAAATTCAAGTAATTACAATTATATAATGTTATTGCTTCGGTTCATAGCTTGGTGATAATCTTTTACTTCAACTATCTGTAATTAAGACAGGAAAGGATCTTATTAATTAGATTTAGTTACTGTCATATGCAGATATGTCTAAAAAGACGTATAGATAGACCTACAATTTCTAGATAGTAATAAATACTACTATTAAACAGTAGTAGCAGGTGTAATAGTCTTAGCATGTCTCTGATAATGATTTTTAATGTATAATTATTACTTTGCATACTTTATAACATCTTCTTTTTTTTAACTAATAGTTACACACATGATAAGTCCGTAGATATGAATACTCGAAGGGGAGAGTTATTTTGATTTAAGTTTATACAATTTTTTCATACGGTTAAAATAGTCAATAAGTCTGTAGTTAATTTATTAGTAGAAATTGATCAACTCACTATCTTTTTAGTTTGATCTTAAGGTCTTTACATTTTTGGGTGTGTCTTTTATTCTTTAGTTTATTCTTTAGTACATTTTTGGGTGGGAAATTTTAAAAAACAAGTCATGTCAAATAGGGCTAAAATTGAAGTTCCACTAAAATAAATAATTTGTATGAGATAATAATCAAAATATTGGAAGTAACAGAAATAAATTAACAATTGTGAAATTTACGTTTAGTCATGTCATTTTGGTGGACCTGTAACAATCAACATAATTGATAATTAGTTATTTGATGAGCCATAATTAATTTATATAAAAAAGGAGAAAAAACAGACTTGAGATAGTAATTAAGAAAACTACAAAACCAGGCAGCATAAATATCTTCTCTGATTTGCAACCTGTAACTTCTTGATTAAATTATTTTTCAATCTTACATCATAAATCTCGTTGCTTGAAAATAATGAAATTTAATTTTCTTTTGCTGAGTCTTACAAATGAATATGAAGCAATGAAAAGTAACTAAAAATCCATCACAGGAGTAAAAAATTGGAAAATGGAAAAGATGAAACAAAAACGAAAAGAAAATCAAGGAAAAAAAAAAGAGAGGTGAAAGGTGTAGAAGGTGGTGGCGTGTAGTAACGAAGTCTCTGTCAAAGTTTTTGATAAATTAATCATGTACTGTGCTGACACTCCAAGATTTGAAACAGCCTTATCGATATAATATCCATTTTTCTATTAAAAATAAAAATTGAAACTCTTCACTTTCCAAATAACTAGTGTATATGTCTAATAATGTATCCCTCACTATACTACTATTGTTTCGATTAGTCATTGTACGTATAATAAATTATTATGTATCCCAATTTCCAAACACAATAATAAAAAGAAATTTCAAGTTCGTAGATAAAAAAAAAGATACAATCTGAATCCTCTCTTTTATTTTCATCACTGACAGAGAATACCACTGCACTTTTTCTCATGCACGCACGCATACTCAGATAGAAACAAGAGCCCATTCCTCGTTTCTTTAATAATTTAATTCAAAGAAATACGGACACTTCATGATTAATTTTAATTTTGTAATTTTAAAACAATCTCGAGTTATGTAAAAAATATATCGATAAACTCAAAAATGTGATGTAATAATCTGCTTTGGCTTTGCTCTCTTTACTACAAGACAAGGCAGAGAAAACCACAGATTCCTATGAAAGAGTAGACGTACCTGTCTTTTTATTATTACTAAATTTATAATTATCTTCTCTACGACTTTCTGGTTTTTAATCTTTTAATAATTATTTTACTTTCACTACCCCAAAAAAAAAGCTTCCCTCTATTTCGCCGTTTTAGATTTACCAAATCCCAATGTATAAAAAAAATAAACTAATAAAACCAAAAAATAATATCCATCCACATTATTACCACGCCCCTTACTCAAGAACCATCCATTATATTAACCTATTTATCTTCTTCTTCAAAACATTTGAGTCTCCTTAGGGTTTTTTCTCTCTCAAACAAAAGCTTTAGATCTTTCTTCTTAATGGACATTCCGTATTACCACTACGACCATGGCGGAGACAGCCAATATCTTCCACCGGGTTTCAGGTTTCATCCCACGGACGAAGAGCTCATCACTCATTACCTTCTCCGCAAAGTCCTCGACGGTTGCTTCTCAAGCCGTGCCATCGCAGAAGTTGATCTCAACAAGTGTGAGCCTTGGCAACTTCCCGGTAAGAAAATACAAAACTAACTTACTTGTAGTTCTTTTGTAATTAAGGTTTCTGAAATCTTTACTCTCAATGTTACTTAGGGAGAGCTAAGATGGGAGAGAAAGAATGGTACTTCTTTAGCCTCCGTGACCGGAAGTATCCGACGGGACTGAGAACTAACAGAGCAACTGAGGCTGGTTACTGGAAAGCTACCGGAAAAGACAGAGAGATCTTTAGTTCAAAGACTTGTGCACTTGTTGGGATGAAGAAGACTCTTGTCTTTTACAAAGGAAGAGCTCCGAAAGGAGAGAAGAGTAATTGGGTTATGCATGAATATCGTCTTGAAGGCAAATTCTCTTACCATTTCATCTCAAGAAGCTCCAAGGTACTTCGATTTAACCTTTCATTAGTTATTTTGTTGATAAAGTAAAGCCTTAATTTTCTTTGATTAATAAATTTACAATCTATTATTTGGAAAAAAAATTCGAGAGTGTGACATAGTCGGTGACGTTGATTTTTTTCTCTTTTGCTTTATTGCATTTAATTTTGATGGCTGAAAAGGCATGGTTCTTTACTGTGGTTATCTGAGAGCATTATGGAACATGAAATAGAAAAGATCTGCTGTTTTTATGTATTGGGATTTCAATCATAATGGTGTTTTCCTAAAGTAAGAAAACATTCAATAGCTCTGATAAAATAAAATATTAATACATCCTACTTTTGGAAAGCTTAATGCAAAAAACCAGAACCAATGCAAATCTTCAGGATTTTTTTCTGACCTAGATATATTAAAAAGAAATTTAATTAAATTAATTTTACTTAATTAGTGTTCCATATCCATTGTAGACTTGTAGTGTCCAATGTACATTCCCTCTGTGCACGCTTTTACTCTATGGTTTTTCTTAATCTTCACTCTCTTTTATTTCCAAGATCTAACATTGACTTTCTCATCAAACATATATTATATAAAATATTTGACTTTTCAAAACTCTAATTTATTCCTTCAGGATGAATGGGTGATCTCTAGGGTTTTCCAGAAAACCACTTTAGCTAGCACCGGAGCCGTCTCCGAAGGAGGAGGAGGAGGAGGAGCAACTGTGAGCGTAAGCAGCGGTACTGGTCCATCTAAAAAGACGAAAGTACCCTCAACAATCTCAAGAAACTATCAAGAACAACCAAGCTCTCCTTCCTCCGTCTCACTCCCACCTCTCCTGGATCCGACCACTACCCTCGGCTACACCGACAGCAGTTGCTCCTACGACAGCCGTAGCACCAACACAACCGTCACAGCCAGCGCAATAACCGAGCACGTGTCCTGTTTCTCCACTGTCCCTACTACTACTACGGCCTTGGGCTTAGACGTTAACTCATTCAGCCGTCTTCCACCGCCGCTAGGGTTTGACTTTGACCCTTTTCCTCGTTTCGTTTCTAGAAACGTCTCGACTCAATCTAACTTCAGATCGTTCCAAGAAAACTTCAATCAATTTCCTTACTTTGGATCGTCTTCTGCATCGACTATGACCTCCGCCGTTAATCTGCCTTCTTTCCAAGGCGGCGGAGGCGTCTCCGGGATGAATTACTGGCTACCGGCGACTGCCGAAGAGAATGAGTCAAAGGTCGGTGTGCTTCATGCTGGACTTGACTGTATTTGGAACTACTGATCACAAAAGAGGTGACTTATAATTGTTCCCGTTAGGGTTTTATTTATGTATTTCTAGGATGATTATGGTATTATGAAATGTGTGTACCGAGGAGCTTAATATTGCACTTAGCTTGATGTTCCGCTTAATTCTCTAGTTTTAAGTTTATCCGGTTGTGTTAATTAGGAGGTAATATGCAAGGAAAATGTTTTCTAGACTATGAACGTGCATATGTATAAGCTATGCTCGTTTTTGTAATGTTTGACATTATGTTAATTTCATGGCTTTTTCATGTTTTATATTTCTCATGATATTTGACATGTGTCCTTGGTTATCAATACAATCATACAGTATATTACCGACAAAATGAATTTCTTCGGTCGCTTCTAGATACCTTAGTTTTCTTCTTGTTAATACAATTTGATATGGCGGTTATATATATGTTTCCGGAATTCAACCGTTCCGAATCTTCGGTTAGATGATTTCCGTAATTACATAACATGGCTAATTATTTAATTTCTTCATCAATTGAAGATGCTCAAATGTAAAACATGCATGTAGTTTTTGTTTATTAATTCTAGCTAATTAAGGTTGACATGTGTAACTGCCAAAATATTTCAAGAAAGTTTCATGCTTTTAAAGTAAGTACTCATAATTCAGTGGATTAATCAGTCTATGAACACCATTTTCAGTTAGGTGTATCTTCTTGCTACAATCGTACACATATGAGACTAAACACAACAATTTGCGTTTGGCTTAATTGATTAAGATAACATGCATGTACATGGTAGTTACTGAAAATAATTTACATACTAATTTTGATTAACTTAATGCATTGTAAACCCACCAAAGAAAAGAAGTAGTTTTGAAATTAAGGATTTTGAAACGGGGATGATGAATATGATGCGCATGCTGACGAACGGACCACTCCCAAATTCAGATCTTGTACAACAGTCCACCTCACTTTCAGAAGGATGGCTTTCACATTTCTATTTTTAGAAAGAGACATAATTAATAATACCTCTGTTTATTACCATTATATATGTGTTTTCATTTCACGTGTGTATACTAGTAGGAGTATGATATATGTATGTGTGTAACACAACCATCATCATCATCATCATCATTACCATCATCAATTATTGCTCTTGTTGCATCACCAACCTATACTACCTAGTCATAAGACAAATTCACAGACTCACATATACGTCTTGCTAAATGGCAAAATTTCATGATGTTTTAGCTAAAGGAATATATGTACACATTTGTATGCTTATTATTTTGGGTTTCATTGGTTACATTTGCAATCACAAAACAAACTAAGGCAAATGGTATTGGTTCAAAAAACATTGACCAACATATATATATATATATATATAAGAAAAAACCCAGCTATTTACACAAAAGAACAGCTAAGTGATGATAAGAACTGACTAATTTTATCACACTATGTATATATAAAAAAGCAGAAAATTCAGCTGGCCTGACTTAAAAAATAAAAATCTTAAACCAAAAGTTACTATATTTTATTATTATTATCAGCTTCAATAACTACAACATTTAAATTTTACTTGCTTTTCTAAAAGATGTCTGATTTTTTGCCCCAAAAACAAATGTCTGATTTTGTACGTCATTACGCCCACACCGATTACGCCCAACAATTATCATGTGATTAAAACAGCTGGAAAGTTTGTGAAGAGGAAAAGAAAAATTATGCCAACTAAATCTAAATCAAAATTTCGCATATAAATCAATTGCATTCAAATGATGTGCCAACGATTTTTTTTTAAACACACATACATGTACACTTTCAAATGAATATATAAAATTAAGCATTTGAGTGTCCTATACTATTTTCAAAATTGCAGAAATACTGCTTTAGCTACATAAAGAGGTAAAAATAAGGGTTGTTTTCTTTGTCGGACTGAAACTAATTTCAAGTATTTGTAATCTTCCCAGCAAGAATATTCTCTAAATTTCTATTTATATCGAGCAATTATTACAAGAACCCTAAGTATTCAAATACAAGTACATGGCAATATGCATGTTTCGCAGCAAATGACAAAACCTGAGAGTGAAAAAATATTAAAAAACATCATCAAACTCCGACGATGATGATGGTCGTGGTCCCAACAGTATTGAACCCTCCAGGTTGTGCCAAATGGCAGATTCATAACCGTTGATGGACATGGCCGGCGAGGTAACGGCACGTGATACGAGCATGCATGCAATGTGGTTATACGTACTAATGAGTGGAGAGAGTAGGCTTGGTGCATGGAAATAGCAATCCACGCGTCGTACGGGATCGGAACTTGGTCTTGGACGATATATCATTCGATAATTCATGTATTTAAAGTTTCAGGGTAAAACATAAAAAAGAAAACTAAGAAGAAACAAGAAAAATTTAATTTGGAAAAGAGAAAGTGAATTGAGATTGGAAGGAAAATGGAAAAAAGTTAGGGCTTGGACGTTTTCAGGAAGAAAGACAGCTGCTGGTGAGCATAGGGATATGGGTCGTGATGAATGGTCTGAATCTACGATACATTCATGTACTTGGTTTTATATAGTAATACTTAAATGATTTGTCTCATAAAATTTTGAGTAATTTAGATGTATTAGATGAACAAATTTTCCTCTAATTTTAGTTTTAGGTGATACATGAATGTATAAAGTAAGCAAAAAGATTGATGGGTTTGATGGCATATTATATTTTAGCTTACCATAGTAGATAAAAATTTATAGACGACGTCAAAAGGAAAACGATAAGGTTATACCACAACTCAACATGATTAAATTTCTTTCTTTTTTCTTCTTCTGATGAATATTATTTATATAAATGATATGATACAATATGGTAAAAAAAATTTAGTATTAAATTATCTGCTTTGGTATTTGCGCTATCAATCTAAAAATCTTTTTAATATGCAAAAAATCCGACCATTCTAATGAAGAAAAAATCATCTTCACTATATCTGAACCATCTATAAAAATATATATATTTAAATTATCAGCACTAATCATATATTTTATTATTTAAACTAGAGTTTCCAAATCAATAATTTACATCATTCTTATCAATAGTTTGAAAAATATAAAAAATCTTAGTCAATTCACTTTTCATTCTTTGAGATGAATGAAATAATAAAACTTCTTCAAAATTTGTAGTATATTTTTCAGATGCAAATTTAAGCAAACGTTTCTATTGGGAACATCATCAGATAATATATACTTGTGAAAGGGATATCAAAAAACAATCATTAGTTGCTTTTGTTGACTTTTCTTGGTGACCAGTTTTGAAATGGGCCCAGTTAAGGCCCAACATATCACTTATACGGCCTCTTATTAGTTCGTAAAGAAAGAAACAGAGAGAATAGAGAGATAGAACAGTGAAGAAGAAATGGGAAGGATATTCACGGTGGAGCTTGAAGGAAGATCTTACAGATGCAGGTTCTGCAGAACCCATCTCGCTCTTCCCGATGATCTTGTCTCTCGGGTATCTTAAAGTTTCCTCCTTTAACTTAATAGCTATTCCCAAGTTCTCATATTTTTTCACATCTCTCTCTGAGGATGTTAGTTCGATTCATAATTGTAGAATTTTATGTAGGACCCTTTACAAGGTTGCTTGGTTTAGCTAGTGTTGGTTCTCATTTCTTCCCAATTATATAAAAACCATTGAGAAAACTTGTGATTGTGAAGATAATGCTGCTGATGTTGAAACTGCTTGTTGAATTTTTGGGAATTGATGTATATTACATAGAAATTCTCAAGTTTAGTGTTTTTCATATGGGTTTAACGGATAGAGATTGGGGAATTAATGTACCTGAATAAAGGGTCTGACTTGAGAGAAGAATCTTATATTTAAGCTGAACTTGTACTTAAGAGTTACTTCTACTTAAAACTCTTGTGTTAGTAGATGAAAGTTTTATAATTGAGATATGAGAAATTGAGGCAAATTAAGATTATAGTATAATGTTTTTTAAGCTTTGCTTAATGTTGACAGTAGTTTTTCTTTATATATAGAGTGTAAACCTTACTGACTTATCTTTTTTCCTCAGTCGTTTCATTGCCGTAGAGGAAAGGCTTACCTCTTCAACCGTTCGTAAGTATAAACTTACTCGATGTACTTGTTATGGACTTGTTCTGTTTCTTCAATGTCAAGCAGTATACAATGCTAGATTCTAGTATTCTGTTGCTATCAGTTTCTGTATATATAACTTGTAGATGGAAACTGTCTTTTAGCTTTTATCATCTTCTGAATCTTGCTGATTACTCCAAACTAGTGTTTTCTCTGCCTTTGCTTCAGTTTCTCTGCATCGATACAGTGTTCTTGTTTCTCTAATGCGAGGTTTTTGCAATCAGGTTGGATATGTAGTATAGCTGATTCCAATGTTAAATTTGAATTTTAGGGTGAACATAAGTATGGGTCCTCTAGAGGAAAGACTGATGCTTTCCGGTATGCACACCGTAGCTGACATTTTCTGCTGCTGTTGTGGACAGAATGTTGGCTGGAAATACGTAAATCTCACCTCTCTCTATGGTCTCACTTGCACGATTCATTAGAGCAGTTTCTGATGTCACCTTTGTTGCTTTCTTGTTTGTAGGAATCAGCGCACGAGAAAGCTCAGAAGTATAAAGAAGGCAAATTTGTTCTGGAAAGGTAATAACATCTTCTCTTCTAAAGTTCACTGGTCCGGTTTCAGCCATAAACTCTGGTTTATTGCAATCCTTTTTTTTACAGAGGAAGGATCGTGGATGAAATCGATTTATCAACTGAGGTTTATATCGATACTCATGGTAGCACAAGCGACACAGAAGATTCTTAAATGTTACCTTTTTTCTGTGTGTTTGTCAAGAGCAGAGCTTGTTAGTGTAGAAATCTGTAGCATGTTTATAGAGATGTGTATCAAACTTGTTGTGTTGTTTTTATATCTCGTAGAAATTTTATGTGAATTCGAATCTTTATTTTAAATCCAATAAAAACTCATTAAACGAATAACTCATAACACATGATTCGTATTTGGGTTCTCACTAAATGAAAAGTTTTACTAACCAATAAATCTCATAATAAATCTCATAAACTGATTGGATGATACTCCATATTTTTTACGTGTATACAAAAACAGAAACTAATTTTCTAGCAGATGAATTAGCAGACTATGTGTTTTTATTACCATTAGGTTTGAATTTAGATCAGAATTTATTTATTCGATTTTCTTAGAAAAGACTATTGAAACGGCGATCTCAAGATAGGTCGATTGTATAGTTTTTTTTTTTTTCCCCAGTAAATTGTAGGAAACTATTCTTAAGAGAAAACATAAAACCTCATAAAAGTCTTTGAGATTTTTTACCAAATTTCTTAAAGTATTTACTAACAACATCCTTAAGAAAAAAAGGAAAAGTCCTCTTCTGTTAGGTACTAATTAGGAAACTTTCTTAAAAAAGTTAGGGTTTGTCATCCAATTCCAACCAAATCAAACATTTCCTTTTTTTTTTTTTCCATTCCCATATTGATAAAATTTATTTATTTATAAGTTCAATAGCCATTAACATGTGTAAAGAGGGACAAAGCCATCATTAGTTAAAGAAGACAAAACTGTTCGTGTTCTCTCTCAAACCTTAACGATTCCTCAATTCTTTTTTGTTTTGCAGAGTAATAGAGATTAGGAGAAAGCCAAAGCGTTACCATCGAGACTCGAGAGTACAATGGGCAAATCTTCATCGTCCTCAAAGATAATCAAAGATTCGTCTAATAAGGTACTCTCTCTCTTTCTCTCTGTTTCTTATGGCTTCGTAAAGATGAGATTTTTCTAGCGATTGAATGGATTTATGACTGACCCGTTATCCTCTCATGTATTGAAATTAGATCCATGAGATTAAAAATCGAAACTTTTGATTTGATTTGTGTTAAAGTATTGATCTTTAATTAGGGATTGTTGGTTTGATGAATCATGTTACAATGTTGCAGTTGCGATCGGTGAAGAAGAAGAAGAGTAAGAGAAACAAATCAAAGAAGATTCGTCGGATTAAAGATGAGAGTGAATCAAGTGGTTCAGATTCCTCTTTGTATTCTAGTTCAGAAGATGATTACAGGAGAAAGAAGAAGCGTAGATCTAAATTGAGTAAGAAGAGGTCACGGAAGAGGTACTCTAGTAGTGAGAGTGATGATGATAGTGATGATGATCGTCTTTTAAAGAAAAAGAAAAGATCTAAGAGGAAGGATGAAAACGTAGGGAAGAAGAAGAAGAAAGTTGTGTCAAGAAAGAGACGTAAGAGAGATTTGAGTTCAAGCTCTACAAGTAGTGAGCAGAGTGATAATGACGGTAGTGAGAGTGATGATGGGAAGAGATGGTCTAGGGATAGAGGAAGAAGACTTGGTAAGGTTAAGGATTCCCGGAGTAGAAGTAGAGATGAGTTGGAAGGAGAGAGTGAAGAACCTGATGAATGCTGGCAAGGGGAAGATGAAGTTATACCTGAGAAGAATCCTAGAAGGCTTAAATCGATTGTTGTTGTATCGTATAATTATGGGAATGGTGAGAGAAAGGAAGAAGATGACCGTGATGTCTATATGACACGCGGTGGTGGCAATAGAGAGTTAGGATATAGTGAGGACTCTGATGAGATGGATGGTGAATCTATTGACTCTTATTCTAGAATTCGTGCTGATGACAACGGATTTGGGGAATATAATAAATCTGAAACTAGCAAAGTTTCTCATACAGACAATAGCTTGAAAGATGATGATTTGGAAGCCATTCTAAAGAAAAGAGCTCTGGAGAATCTTAAAAGATTTCGTGGAGTGACCCAAAAGAGTGGAATAGCTAAAAAAGAGGTGTCTTCTGTTTCAGAAGGAGAACCTATGCAAATTGAATCTGAAAAAGTTGAGTCACAAGACCATGATCTCATGGAGCAGAAACTTTGTGATTCTGCTGTAAGCAAAGATCTTGAGAATTCAGAAAAGATTTTACATGTTATTAATGTTAAGGAATCTGGAACAGCATTGGCTAATTCTGCCTCTCAACAAGATCAGCAGTCTGGTGATACTGCCAAGGTTAAAGTTAGTTCTGGTCTTAGCTCTTGTACAACCAAACGAAAGTTGGTTAGACCGGTATTGAGTAAAGATAGTTTAAATCTAGCTAGCAAGAAAGAAGCTAGTGGTAGCCAAGATGCTGAAGCAGAGAGCATTGATGGCAGTACCGTTGACAAGAATTGTTTAGAAAGTACTCTAGCTTTGGTAACAAAGAATGAAGGTGAACACATAGAACCAACAAAAGTTAGTTCTACGCTCAACGCAGAGTCTTCTTCTCATGCTGACACTGAGGAGGTAGATGAAGTCAAAGGAGGGTCTCAGTCTGAACAGAAAACAATTGATGAAACAAAAGATGAGTCACAGTACGAACAGAAAACGATGACTGTGATGAGGGGTGGAGAAATGGTTCAGGTAAAGTTTCTGCAATTCTTGAAATATTGATTTCCTTGTAGTTTCCAGGTATGTCTATTTGAGTCCTAACATTTTTCTTTTGAAATTTGTGTTCAGGTGAGTTACAAGGTCTACATTCCTAAGAAGGCCTCTTCTTTGGGTAGAAGAAAACTCAACAGGTGAAGCGACGACATGAAGATAGTCTATGTTGACAGATTTTTTGTTTCTGTAGAATTTAAATACAATGGTTATAACCAGAGTTGGTGACAACACAAATTTTATTATCATAGACTTGAAACTTTGAATACAACAATGAAGAGTTCATTAAGTTTCATATCATGTGTAGTTGTAACCTCTTACACAACTCCATTAAGGCTGATATGTTCTTAATGTCTGATGATTAGACACTTTTGTTCTTACCTTTGCTTTACTAGTGCTTTTTATGTTATTGTCTGTTTTCTGATATAACACTGAAGAAATGATTAGTTATCAATAAACTCCTCTTTCTTGGTACCACTCATGCATACCCAATCACCTATTGTGGCTACAGAAATGTCCTCCAAGAAGGGAGAGTACCGTTCTCTTACATTTGGAAGCTGCAAAAAGAGCATTGAATTAGTCAGTTTACAGTATAATTTTCAATTCCTATGACTTGCAGGTAGCTTGCTTGCTTGTTATAACAATACAGTACTCTTTATTTACCTGTTCAGATAAGATACCAGAAATGCCAATGGTTGCCCCAGGTTTCACGAATGAAAGGATATGATCCGCCAGATTCATAACCGGGTTCAAGAGTATGTTTGCAATGACTACATCAAACTGTTCCTTTTGCAATGGTATTTCTCTTCCAGAAGAGCTATTCTCAATAGGTGCAAGGTGCAGCTCCAGTTTCTCCAACGGAATGTTGTTCAGAGCTGCATTATGAATTGCAGAGTTTATTGCTAGAGGATCAATATCAACACCAACGGATGATGCAGCACCAAACTGCAAATTTAAATGAGCGATGCACAAAGATTTAAATAAGATGATTTATGTTGTAATGATTGGTTTTTGAAAGATCAAAGGCGTGAGATTTTTACCTTGAGGGCTGCAATTGCAAGTATTCCTGAACCGGTACCATAGTCGAGGAAAGCTTCTCCGCCTTTTATCAAACTTTGTAGAAGCAATAGACACAGCTTAGTAGTAGGATGTTCTCCAGTCCCAAACGCAAATCCAGGGTTCAGAATTATGTTTACCGCTTCAGCGACCTTGCAAAGGATAGTGAAAGAGTACTTTAAAACCACACATAATAACTTTCTATATCCCTCTATATAAGCTGACACAGAAAGAGGGTGATTCATATTCTGCAAATTCAGTACCCTAAGACCGCTCTTCGTTATGTCAACTAAGGCAAAAGAGTAACAAGAATCCAAATGAGTGCAATGGTTTTGTTAAAGAATATTGATTTATACACATACAGGAGGAGATGTCCACTCAGGTACAATCCAAAGTCTCTCGGCGATTTCAACAGGCTGAAACAAATCCTGCAAAATATGATTCAAAAGATATTAGCTTCAAGTGACATTGCCGCAAAACAAATATAGTATTTGCGCTGAGTTTTGAGCATAACTATGCAAGTTTTCTTAAATGAAAGCAATTACTGAAATGATGATCCTTTCTTTGTTAAACTCAGAACTCACCTGGTTTTTGGTAATCCAGTCAAGTTCATCTCCCATTTCAACTTTGAATTTGGGTATCTCTTTCAAGCCTATGGAATTTGCAGCTTGTGAAATGCACATTTTCACCTCTTCATGCACTGGAAATATTGATTCTATACATATCTGCAGAGAGTAATACCAAAGAGCACAAGCATGATTGATGAGACTACAAGAATATAGACAGATCAACCCTTAAGATGCTTCCTAAGAGCAAAATCGTTCCTTTTATGCATCAATTTGCTCTAACATTGTTCAATCATACAAAAGATTGGTGCTTTCTGGAAATGGAGCTGAACAAAAAACGATCAAAGCATAGATTTTTCACCTCTTTTGAAGCAAGAGAAGTCTCATCTTGGTCGGCTTCTTCGATGGCTTCATCTACAGCTACAGAGCTTGCTCCAAAACACAAAAGTGCCTCCGAGAATGGATCCTAACAAAAACCCAACAAGCAAAGAGTCAAATCGCAGTCTCATATCCTTAAAAGAGATCAATGGGAGAGATACACATACGAGGGCATGTTTTGGACAGTGGATACGAACTGAGAGGTAAGGTGCAGCGAAAGACTCATCAGTGAAGCACGAAGATGAGGAGGAGGAAGAAGAAGAAGTAGAGAGAGACGCAAAGATTGAAAAGGAGGATGGAGGAGTAGAAGAAGTGAAGAAGCAGAGAGGTCTGACTCTGCTGTCTCTGAGGATATGGCGGGAGAGATTCTTGCACGGAAAGTGTTTGATGAAATTCCAAGCTAACATTTTCTTCTTTTTTTTTCACCTAATTATCGAATTTAAACGCTGTCAAGTCACAAATAGAGAAAAATTAAGAGGAAATTTCCAAAAATGTAGATAGAAAGATATTTTCGTCTAAATAGACACACAAAAGCTTAGGGTTTAATTAATTATACAAAGATATACATAATAAAAAAAAGAAACCTTAAATATAAAGTATATATTTAATATTTAATCTGAAAACCATGAAAATCCTGAAAGATAAGTTTTATCAAAATAGGATACGCTTTAAATATATTATTACTATGAATAAAATTAAATACAAATATTGAGTGGTTATCCTAAATCTAGGTTGCGTCATATATATACTTTTGTTTTCTCGTAGAACACTCAAATTTCCAACCTTTACAAATAACATTGTTTTCTTTTGGTTGTAGACGTAACCAACATAACGTTTGTGAACTTATCTATTATTTTCATTGTATAATACAATGTCCGTAGAAAACAAATTGAAAAGCTAAAGTCGATACACGGAAAACATAAGAAAATATACTAAAATCAAGAGATGAAGCTCTCGAAATCATTGGAAAAGTAATAATAGATATAAATATTTTATTTGTCAACATGCGTGCATTATGCATGATTGAATATGGATGGTGACACAACGACAACACTAGCACAAATTAAACCACTAAGTTATCAGTTATGACGAAAGATATAAGTGTCTTACTCATTTCAAAAACCGTATAATATTGATCTCTATACCTAAAATTAAATAAAACCAAATAAAGCGCTTAAGTGTTAATGTATGTTAGTTATAAATCTGTAGTTCTTTGAGGAATATGATCATCTTCACGTGGTAATTCGAAGCGACACAATGGACAATTGTAGCGAACCTTAAACCATTCCATAATACACTTATTGTCAAATTCATGACCACAAAGTAAAGTAGCAACTTCTCGTCCGGTTTTAAACTCCTGAAAACAAATTGCGCATTTGTACTCACCACTAGAATAGGTCTCTCGTTTTCTCATGTATCTTGTGCTCTTGTTAGCAATAGAGCTGGTCTTTTGTTTCCTCTTGTATATTCTCCTGCTCAAGGCTCCGACCCTTAAATTGCTCGCGGGTCTATACTCGCTATTCCTCTCATATTCATTCAAAGGAGCCACATCAAGAGTCAACCACACTGACAAAGCATAACGTGGACAGTATTCAAACGAATTAGAAGTTAAATCACGTGCAAGTTGAGTGAGTTTTAGTATTAACGTGTAAGCATCTTGTGAATCAACTGCTGAATCTGTTAAGAAGTAATAGAGTCTTTGTTTGTGGGGAGAATCTTCGTCGTCAGTTAATTCATTGGCAGGTAATGAACATGAGAAGTTAGACCGGGTTAGTATCGGCGACATGTTGGCTGATCCGACGAAACTTACATAGACTTGGATTGTGCCAATCTTTTTGCGTTCAGGATTGACATCAATATGGTAGTTGAATACAGGAGTAGCTTCCATGATGTGGGTAGACCAAAGAGATTTGTAATGTGTAAATTCAGAGATTCTTATATTTATACTCTATTGAGGCGGTGGAATAGTCCACGTAGGATTATTATTTGGAAAATTTATATTACCTTTTATTTATTTTTCGGTCCAATATTTCCTTTTTATAATTGGTTTCCAATTAAATATTTGATTTACAGTAGTGAATTCTTTCCATGACCAAAACTTACCTTACATTCTTTTTTGTTGTTGACTTTTTTGTTTCCTCATTGGCCTTTTTCTTTCTAAGAAGAATCTTACCAAAATATGATAAATTATGGAATATATACTAAAGTATTAATACTAATTAACATTTTAAAAAATAAAATACTACAATTTTTATAGTATTTTAACAAAGTATGTACATATATTTATGAACATTATATGAGAAGTAAGTTTGTACCACGTTAAAAGAAGGGGCAATGAAACTCTTTTGTTGAAATTTGACGTCAAAACTCGAAGCTATCCTTAATGAAAAGTGTATGAATTTCGGTTTCGATTTTGTAATGAGATAATGATAAAATCATAAGTATTTGATATAGAATATGGAATTTTGCGTTTCCTCTATTTTTAAAATTTAGAGATAAAACTTAAATTATTTGGTGAATATTTTTATTTGAAACTTTTCTAATTTAAAAAGTCAAAATTTTGGAAGATAATTATGACGGCTTACCCTAAACATTAAATATAAAAATATCATATGTATTCATACTTCTTAGGCCATAGCCGCTAAATAAATCATTACAGTTGTTGGATTTTTTTAATTATTTCGGTTCCTTTGAATCGAACTATTTTTTTTTGTTCGAGATGATATCGATTTCGAGAATTAATTTTCCGTGAGTTCTTCTTATTTTACTATATATCAATATTGTTTTGCTGATGATTTTAAATTCGTTGGTTTATGTTTTAGGTTTATTGAGCATGGGAGTTTCTATCCAGAATCATGGTTGTTCGTATTTTGTATGAGAAAGAATCAACTAGTGAATGGAGAGAATTAAAGAAATCGAGATTGAACGTAACGAGTGGATAAAGAAAAAAACGAGGTATTATTAATGAAAAAAACAGCGTCACCTAGTTTCATTATAAATCGAAATTGTAGTAGATATGAACATAAGGTCCGTTCGATGATGATGCTTAATGGATAAAGAAGACAATTTATTTTGAAAAGGAAGAAAATACAATCTTTGAAGACGATGACTATGATACTGATGAATTGATTATCATACGACTCGGTAATTTTGCTGCATGGTTATTGCTGTCTAGTATACCCTATGGGGAAATTAGCCTTAATTTGTGTTCATGGTTCATAGCCTTTGACCAACATAAAAATTCTACCATCTCAAAACAAGTTTCATTTGCAACAAATGGATGTGGAGGGGACAGCCGAGGGGCTTGTGACAACTCGATTTCCTTCCATTCCTGGTTCTCTAGTTGATCTCACAAAATGTTGGTCATCGCTCTTCAATGTTCAAGGTTGCAATATCGAAATTTTAAAATATGTTTTAACCGCTAAGTTTGAAAGCTGCAAAGCGTTTACGGAAGTGGATGCAAACTGTTGGCCAAAAATGTTTCCACTGAATCCATTTTTCCCTCCTCTTGTCAAGGATGGTTGCTCTCGCATCATCTCAAGTGCACCCGCACACACGACACCTCAACTCCCTGTCATCCCTGGTTATCCCATCGATCTCAAAAAATGTTTGTCATCACTTGTCAATGTTTAAGGTTGCGTAACTGAAATCTATAAATCAGTTTTTACAAGAAAGTTTGATAATGTTGGACCAATTAATGCGTTGCACGACGTTGTCGGCAATAGATGCAAAGTGTTGCCCACAAATATTTCCACTAAATCCGTTCTTCCCTCCTCTTCTCAAAAGTGAATATTCTCGCATCAAGAGAGCCGATCCTACACACAAGTGAAGTATCTATGGGACCATTCACAATGTTTTAATTTAGGCTCATTATAGATTCTAGTTCCAAAATTCAAGAATTATCTCTAAATCAGTCATGAAAGACATTCACATGGATGTTGGTTTGTTCTAGGTTTTCAATATCTACAATGATCGATATACAAATTTAAGTTTATGGCAAAAAAAAGAAAAAAGGAAAGGGACCTGTCAGACCGCCGTGCGACCACCCCGGCAAGGTAGAAACCGAGCCGAGTAACGATCCTCTACAGCACCGGATGCGTCCGAGGACGATCGTAGCCGTCAATCACGCTCTAGCCGCACGGTCATGGTTCATCAACCAGG
>Ga0041059_1000243_pt1 | contig 37009 bp, 31 predicted proteins | sample AraColnosormetaG_FD_56232 | JGI IMG/M metagenome (GOLD analysis project Ga0041059, IMG submission 56232) | Arabidopsis roots microbial communities from North Carolina, USA - Col MF nosort | ecosystem: Host-associated > Plants > Roots > Unclassified | place: USA: North Carolina | collected...
GACTACAATTTACTACTAAATAATAGTGTTTTTTTTTTTTTAATGTTGGTAGAAAAATTAACCTACCATTTATAGCAAAGAAAAACTCTGTTTTTAGGTAATTGACCTATATTTTATCATTTTTAATATTAATTACTTTTTTACTTAATTTTCATGAAACATTTTGGACCCTGTCTATAATTATAAATTTGGAGAAAAAAGAACTATGAAATTTATGGAATTAAAAAAAAAAAGTGTATAGTGCGATTGTTACGTTGGATTTGGGGAGTAAGTTCGCCGCATAAATGTTGATTTGTTGGAAATTAGGTTTGGTGCAATGATTTTGATCCATTAAAAACGCCACGTGGAGAAATGAACATTGGCTTGGTTGGATTTGGAGTTGGCGTTTTGATCTCACGTCCTAGGCCAATGAATTCATCATTTCAAACCATTTTTCTTGTTTAATTATAAACACAGTTTTAAAATTAATGCAAATAGATTCATTGTAAAACAAAAAGCTAAAAAATTCAAAGTTTGTTGATAAGTTTCCGCATCAGAAAAATAGTGATCGGTCCGACCCATAAATAGATTTGATTAACTTTCTCATTATTGGTCGGAGTCTCGGAGATGTCCATTCCCCATATTATTGGTTGAATACTTTATCTAAAAGCCAACTTCATTAATACTAATCAGTGATGATTGATGATCCTGTCCGCATGATATGTGGAGGACCAAAAGGTCTCATTTGGATCCTAATACTCGTCCTTATGAGATATATAAATAATAAATTTACAATGTGTTTTTTTTTGCTATGAATGTTAGTATCATTAGAAATGAAAAGGTTTGACTTTACAAAAGTAGGAGCCTGTGGATTTGAAACCTTGGCAACAAAAAGTAAATACGATCGAGGAGACAAAAGATTTGGATGTCACATAGTTTGAGTTCAAGTTAACCAAACTTACATTTACAATATGTTCTTCCGTCATAACTTATTTTCATGGGATTCGACCTTAATTATATTATTCAGTAGTTGGGAGATTAAACAACAGAAATGGTTTCTTGGAGATTTTATCTAAATTATATTATAATTTATTTAACTAGATCGATTGCTTTAGGGTTTACTCGTATACAAAAACCGAAAGAAAATATTTTACACACGATAACTTATACTAGTTGTTAATTATTAGTGGGACATCAGAAGTGGGTTATTGATGATAAGACCTATGTATTGCTATAATAGCAAAATTTCTATCGGGAACATACTAATATAATAATATACTAAAAATAAAACAAATATATATATATATATATATATATGTATATATATAATCGTGTGTATCAATATGTCATTAGATTGCAATAGGAAGTTAATATGAGAAATCTGTTTGGTTCAATTGTGACGGTATCTACCAATTTGCACTAAAATATTTATAGCCAATATCAGCGAATATTTTCATGGACAAAGTATATATGCTAGTCTAGTTATCATGATTTGCTTTCACTTAATTTATCACCAATATAAGCAAATTTTCCAGGATTTATCTATTACCAATTAATAACGTTAGGTTTATAAATAGTCTAGCGATACCAATATTCTTTTTTATCAAGTTTGATGAGGAAGAACAGTTGTATATATGATGATTGTGGTTATTAGTTTTGTTCTACAATGTCCATATTCTTAGGTTCTAAAAATGAATTTGTATATATGTATTATTCTATTCAAATTAAGGTTGCATTGTCGAGAATTCGGAATTGAGTCTTACACTCTTAAATTTTGACCAAATCTAGCTAATATATCAAACTTTATTTCTGACCAAATCCTATATGGTTTGCCGTTTACGTTTTCTCCCATGGTCTACGGAGTAAGTGACGCTCACATAGGCAACTTCGATCATCAGAATAATTTCTTTACTCATGATCGTAATATATAATACTAATCACTAGGTTCTTTCCACCTAGATTTTATTGGCTTATGAGATAACATTCTTTATTTTGCTATGGTGTTAGTGAATAGAGAAGAAGAGTGTTTGAGAGAGACGGATTTAGAATTCTTATTGAATAAATCTGTACAAGGTAAAGTATATATACAATTGATACCAAACCAGCTAAACCGGACTAAACCTATGAATACATAATTACATAATCCAATAGTCCTCCACAAGATGAGGCATATATGTTAATAAGACTCATCTTGGATTGTAGATGTGCAAATTGGTGAGGAAAGAGTGGTTTAGTCAGGATGTCTGCGATCTGATCTTCAGAGTTCACATGTAACATTTTGAGTGAACCATCATCAAGCTTCTCCCGAACGGTATGACAATCTATTTCGACGTGTTTGGTCCGCTCGTGGAAGACATGATTCTTTGCGATGTATATGGCAGCTGTGCTATCTGAGAAGAGAACTGGAACTGAAGGAAGACCAATCCGCAAACCAGTTAGCAAGATAACCAACTGGTTTTATTGGCTTATGAGATAACATTCTTTATTTTGCTATGGACACACAAAATAATTAGCATGTATTTTAGAACGTTCTTTATTTTAAGCTAAAAATTATCATGCATATATTATAATATTTATCTTAAAACTATGATTATAGTAAAAAGATATCGGTGTATAGTCAACTACACCTTCTGCTTCACACCAAAGTTCCAATAACAAATTATAGAATTCCTGTTTCACATTAAACAAGATCGACTCGTAAATATAAAAGATAACACCAAATTACTGTTTGGAGATTAAAACCAAATGTCTGAAGAATTACAGATAAAGTTTAGCTCACAACAAGGAATTTTACAAATTCTGATGCCCTCAAAACTATTGATATATTTTGATTTTTAAAACCCTTGCTTATTGGGTCTCTACCCATGGTCGGCCATGTCCAAACTAATCTCTCAATTAAATAATGTAGTCGTGTAAATGCACCAATCAATAAAACTCTCAATAAAAAAATAAAACAATATGTCTTCCTTAAGTACGAATCATTATTCTTTTTTTTTGGGCAAAGAATACGAATCATTATTCATTTTTAGTTTTCAGTGAACACTTCGTCGAGAATAGCGAAGGCAAATACCGATGATTTCTTAAAACAATTCAATTGGTTGTATTATATATCTAAGGAGTGGACATTCTATAAAAGACAATACTTAAAAGAATTCAAATGAATAATTTGAAATAAAAGATTTGTTTTTAATGAATTCTGTCCAAATGACCGGTTAAATGCTCGTAATTGATTCTTCACATTTGTTAAAGGAGATTTCTATTAAATTCCTTTACATGACATGATCATCATACAAATGTCTATGTTCATAAATCATTGTTATTGCATGTATAAAATATTGGATAATCATACGAATGTCAAAATGTAACCAATTTGGATTGGGGAAAACCATATAATAGAGAATAATGTCAAAATGGTCTCCGTTCATAAAAGTAAAAAATAAAAACTATGAGAATAGATGGAACTATATTTTCACAGTTTTTCAGCGTGAATGGAACTTGTTTGTACAATACAACCATTGTAACCCAAAAGAAATTTGGCTCGGATTAGGTTAACACCGTTAATTGGATTGAGTTGGGAGTTAGTTTGTACAATACAACCATTGTAACCCAACAATGTCTTGTTGAACCCAACAATCTCCGACGTCCGACGAGTTTATATGAGGCATATGACCACTATGGTATACTATTTTTCTTTTAGTTTATTTTTTGTTATGTAATATCTTAATTGTTTTGAAATTTTAATTGTTTTGTATATCGTATGTATATTTTACAATATCTTTTTGTTTCATGGATAGATGAGGAAGTGACAAAGTAGAAGAAGTGAGCAAAGAGAACACCCGTGGCAAAGCGTTAAAAGACTGAAAAATGAAATTTTGTAGAAGAAGAAATAATATAACATCGAGACACGATGAGACTAACTTTTGAATCAACTTCATTGTAGTAAAACTTTTGTGGCTACGACCTTAGAAATGAATCTATTTTATTTATTTATTAATCATTGAATATGTGTAGTATTTTTATTTTTTTACAGCCTAAGCCTTTGTATTTGTATTATCTAAAATAGTTCTGTTAATTTTGGAAGACTGTTAATTTGGTGTTCATTTCATTCAACTACTGTCCTCTCACAATATCAAATGACAAAACTAAATCATCAAATACATGAAACATGTTAATATTGTTTTCATAAAGGATAATAAACCACTTATATGGGCTTATATGACTCTATATTGGGCTAGGCCCATATAATGGTCGCCACATAGTCAAATAAGTCTCACGAACACGAGTAGTCATCGAACGGAAAGTTAACAAAACTGATTTTGCCTGTTTGGTTTTGGATCCGAGATGGTTCCTTCGAGCGAGACAGCGACCGTACGAGTCCTTTGCCAAAAGCTGCTTCTCTCACCGAACCATCCTGGAACTCTCCAATGGCTCATTGGTTCCCCATTTTTCCCGCCTTTCACCGTCGTCTCCACTTTCCGATGTATCCATCACTCTCCTGATTTCCAGCAAGAATCTGGTAAGGAGAAACCCGTTTCTACACTTATATTATGTCAATTAACAGAATCAGAATGTTCAATTGCATGAATCATGTTCTTTATTTACGAAAGTTGAAATTTTTATTTATGGATCAAATTGTTTTGTAACTGTTGTTATAGAGTGAGGAATTAAGAAAAAACAAAGTAGCCATCTTAAAACTTGTCTTTTAATGATTATTATTAGGCCATTGATTGTTCACAAAGATAGCTCTTTTGGGATTTGTATGCAGATGATCTCCGGAAGTTGTTACCAAAAGGTTTTGAAGTCATTGGAGGTCTGATAATTGGAGATTCTGATGCTGAGAAAAGCGCATTTGAGGCGGTTCGAGCTGCTCGTAGATTGCGAAAGCATTTATCTGAAGGTGGAGAGTTAGATGATGAAAAGATAGTTGGGGCTAGTTGCGATGTAGGCACTGGTACCATTCACTTTTTCATCTCTAAAAGTGAAAACACAACGAAACTTGAGCCTGTTGGTTCTGTTGTGTATGAGGATAAGTCTGGAAAGTATTTATGGGAGAACGGTTGTTTGCTTCACTGTGAGCTTCCAATCAAGTTGCCATTTTATTATCCTGCAAGCTCGCCCTCTGGTATGATTTTAAATTTCTGTTATTTATCTTCAGTTTTTGGTTGCATGTGTTCTTTTTCTCAAGTTTATTGGTATCCTTTTTCTAGATTCGAAGGAGAAGTTTTCAGATGCAATTGATGCAGTTATTACTCAGTTTAAAGAACCATATGTTGTATACATAGCTGAGACCTTAAAGAAAGCTTCTGGAGGCGTTCCAAAGCCAGTCGTCCTCCGTGGTAAAGATTTGGGTTTTGGTGCTGATGCATCAAACATTAATCGTCTTCCTTCTGCTGACCAAGTATCTGACATTAAGATGTTGTCATGCTCACATTTGTGTCTGAATAACAAAACTGCTCCAGCAGTAAATTCGGCTGAGGTAAGTAAACTGAGATCTTTTTATTTCATAGCGCTGTTTGTATCCCTACCACGTGTTTTTATTGTTGTTTCTCCTCCCCTGAAATTTCTTCTTCTTAGAATGCAGATAAAATCCACATATCTGTTCTGCTTAATAGATCTGAAAAACTTCCAACCTCTGGTGCCCCTGTTGCAGAATATTTTCCAGGTAAACACTTGAAATATAGATTATTTTATCAAGCATATGTTCGTGGTACTAAGAATACTTTTGTACCATGTTCTCATATCTTATTTTTTTTACATTTCTACAGCTATGGAAGAAGCAAGGCTCATTGTTGTTGATTTGAATCTTGATGTACTTACTTATGCACCCAAGGATCTTCCACTTATGCACGCAGTCTCAAATTTAGTTATTCCTGCTTTGGTTGATCAGTTATATTCCCTGAAGAAGATTATCTTACCACACCTCTTGGTGGAACATCCTCAGGTTTTTCTTCTACTTATCTAACATAATTTATATCTCAAGCAATATTTTCCTTGGTGAGATGAGATGGTTTTAGTTTTATTTTGCAATTTCTCACCTTTTTGGTTTATGTTTTAAAATTTCTTTGCTCTTACAGTTGCGTATATATCACTTTAATCCACCCGGGGTATTACATCCAATAACAAGTATGTACGAGCTCAACTACGGAGAGACAGAAATGAAGCAAGGTAATAATTGTAGTTATGTTAGAAGACTATGCTGGGTAGATAATTCTATCTGCAAGATTCAGAACTTTTAGTTGCAAACTTACTTAATACATCACAGTTCATGAGTAATAAATTGTGTAGCAAACTTATCATTCTGCAGTGTCTTAGAACCATTACCTCCACACAAAACTGTGATCCTTTGTAAACTCTTATTGCAGCCTCAACCCTTATGTGATTTATGATATTTGTTATATGGTTCTACCTCTATACTTTCTTTGCAGTCGATGTTAGAAAATTGCTACACTTGAGGCTTGGTCTGCCACTGGATCGCCCTCTTTTAAGAATTGCTAATGCCTTGGATTTGTCTGTGAATGATGACTCAAAGAGTAACATGAACAGAAGGGGTAGGTTTGCCTGTTTTCTTAATTTTCTCTCTGTGTCTCAATATTTGCCGTGGTTCTAATTGTTAAGTTGCATGGGCAAATGCCAGGTTCCACCTTGCTCAAAGATGTGCATATTGGAATCCCTAGCAGCGGAGGTTAGTACTATTTGTATGCCTTTGTTTCCGTTGTTCATCCTTCGGTCTCTCGATTCGTTTATTGAATTTGCAATGTTATGCAGTTTCGGAGGGTGTGGCATCTATTATCCAAGGTTCTTATGAGTATTATCATTATCTTCAGGATGGCTTTGATGACTCGGTATATCATTTCTCATTCTTCCATGGTTTTAAAACACTGTAAAAGTAGATTGCTGATGACGTGTGGAGTGAAACAAAACTAAAGCAGAAACTAGGGATTAAAGGCTCTGTGCTAATTTATTAGAATCTTTTACTGCATTCATACCGGAAACTGGAGTTCGTAAATGATTATTGGCATGATAGTTTGTTGCGCTTCAAGTATTTCTATTGTATTTTAGAAAACTAGAAATACCTTCTCAACATCTAACACTAATTTTCACTTGCCGTGCTAGGGATGGGGATGTGCTTACCGATCATTGCAAACTATTATCTCGTGGTTCAGACTTCAACACTACACATCCATATCTGTACCTTCACATAGGTATGAAACTTCTGTTTCTCATGAATATAAATCAGAGCTCCTCTTTCCTCGATTCGCTAAGTATTTTTCTGGATTCTCAGGGAAATACAGCAGACACTCGTGGAAATAGGTGACAAGGATCCTTCGTTTGTAGGATCGCGTGAATGGATTGGTGCCATAGAGTTAAGCTTTGTGTTGGATAAACTTCTTGGTGTAAGTCTTCTGCTCTTAACTTCTTGGTGTAAGTCTCCTGCTCTGAACTTGATGTTGAGAAGCTCGTAATGTCTTTTATTTGCAGGTAAGTTGCAAAATTATGAACTTCAGATCCGGATCAGAGCTCCCAGAGAAATGCCGGGAGTTAGCTATGCACTTTGAGAACCAAGGAACTCCAATAATGATTGGTAAGTCAAGCCAAATCACTCTGATATTATAGCATAAGTGAAAGCGTAGACCCTATATATAAAGGATCAGTGGACCAGTCTTTAATGCGGTTTAAAGAAACCTATAAGAAGGATCCGTTTAATCTTTTAAACTTTGTATTGTGAATTGGTTTTACTTGCAGGAGGTGGGGTTCTTGCATACACGCTATTGGGAGTGGATTACGATGAAGGAAGCGGGGATTGCGCGTTCCTGATCCTGGATCCGCATTATACAGGAAGTGAAGATCACAAGAAGATCGTCAATGGTGGTTGGTGTGGGTGGAAAAAAGCTGTTGATAGCAAAGGAAAAAGCTTTTTCTTGCACAACAAGTTTTACAATCTTCTTCTTCCTCAACGTCCCAACATGGTTTAATTATCATTTTCCTACATGTAACAACAATTACTTTTTTTCTTATCACAGTTTTAGCCTGCTCTGGTCTCCTGATAGTGCAAAAAATGGAGTTTTCAAGAAATTTGAATTTCAGTCGAATAAATAAACCATATTGAAATTAATGTCCGGCTTTTAGATTCGGTGTTACTTCTTGTTAGATGAATCGTTTGGCAAAGTCCAATGGAAACCTTTTTTCTCATTGCATGGCATTGAGGGGTAGTTTTGGTAAATTTGTAAAAACTTTTGGATAAGAATGGAAAAAAGCAGCGATAGGAACGATTACGTGCGGGAGTGTAGAGCACGTGGAATAGAATCAACAGAAATAGATAATTACCAAAACTTACAAAACTACACAAAACCCCCACATTTAGCCTAATATTTGTATAGAATGCCTAAATTCTAATTGGATTCTTTTAAGAGAAATAATGGCTATGGGTATTGAAAAATATATGTATATATATAAAATTCGATTTATTTGGATTGAATGTCTGTAAGAAAACTTCTTTGGAAAAAGAAGATATTTCAAAACACGTCAACCAGTAAAACTAATTAGGACCTATCTGAACTAATAAAAAGTATAGTGTTTGATTTAGAATTAAATTACATTTAATGGCTTCTCCACAATTTAAAAAGCCTTATATGATGACGTGTACCTTCCCTTTACTTTTTATTTGTTTTTCCTTTTTCCAATTTTGTAAATCGCCGATTCTCTCTCATCGACTAGTATTTATAGTCTCGTCGAACTTAGAAATCGGCGACATTTGAATCTTCTAAGACTCTGGTGGAAATTTTTATTACTTACCTGCGGAGTTCTGATAGCTTCTTCTTCTTCTTCCTGTCTTGGCTTGAGATCCGAAGCCAAGTACAGAAGAGTTCGTTCGATTAGTTTGGATTCGTTTCGAATTAATCACTGGTATGTATAATTCTATTACTGGATTTAGGTTTTATATGTTGCTTCTTTGATATTATACAAACCAGTGTGTTTGTAACTTAGAGGTAGTGTTGTTTCGTGTTATTTTTCTGTTTAATTAATGTTATGAAGCCAAGCTATAATGTTATTTGTTCTAGAATGTAGATTGTTGTGTTCTGTTTTGCTCTTAACTTGTTGTTTTCGGATTTGTTTTCTAAATCATTCATAAATCTTGAACGTGTTTAGATGGCAACGAGGGAGTGGTTTGTGATGAATGCACAACAGACGAAACTGGCTCTAGAGTCTCCTCCTCTGTTTGCTGTCAAGAAAGGTTAATACTTTATTCAATTTTCTTAGTAAATTTATACTTCCCTTCTTCTTGTCTTGCTTTTCAAACATGAAGCTTATATTTGTACGTTTCAACAGATGATGATAAAGATCATACTTGTGATACTGGAGAGGAACCTTATGCACTTGTTGGTTCCCCTGTGTTTAACCCTTTGGAAGATTACAAAAGAGAAGTAGTTTCCATCATCGATGAATACTTTAGCTCTGGGGATGTTGAAGTGGCTGCTTCTGACCTTATGGATCTTGGTTTGAGCGAATACCATCCTTATTTTGTCAAGAGGCTTGTTTCCATGGCCATGGACAGGGGCAATAAGGAGAAGGAGAAGGCTTCGGTGTTACTCTCGCGGTTGTACGCTCTTGTTGTTTCACCTGATCAAATCAGGGTTGGGTTTATTAGACTGCTTGAGTCCGTTGGTGATCTTGCTTTGGACATACCTGATGCTGTTAATGTACTTGCTTTGTTTATTGCCCGGGCCATCGTCGATGAAATTCTTCCCCCCGTTTTTCTGGCTAGAGCAAAGAAGACTCTACCGCATTCCTCTCAAGGGTTTCAGGTTATCTTAGTTTCAGAAAATAGCTATCTCTCTGCTCCTCACCACGCAGAGCTAGTGGAGACAAAATGGGGTGGGAGTACTCACATTACGGTAGAAGAAACAAAGAGAAAGATATCTGAATTTTTGAATGAATATGTAGAGAATGGTGACACTCGTGAAGCTTGTAGATGCATCAGGGAGTTAGGTGTCTCGTTTTTCCATCACGAGATCGTGAAGAGTGGTTTGGTTCTAGTGATGGAGTCCCGAACATCCGAGCCGCTGATACTAAAATTGTTGAAAGAAGCTACAGAAGAAGGTCTCATTAGTTCGAGTCAAATGGCGAAAGGGTTCTCCCGAGTAGCAGATAGTCTTGATGATCTTTCTCTTGACATCCCATCTGCTAAAACTCTGTTTGAGTCAATAGTTCCCAAGGCTATAATAGGAGGTTGGCTCGACGAAGATTCGTTTAAAGAACGCTCTGATCAAAATGGGGGCAGCGAAAATCTAAGGCGGTTCAAGAAGGATGCAGAGACCATAATTCAAGAGTATTTCCTTTCTGATGATATCCCCGAGCTAATCCGCAGTCTTGAAGATTTAGGATTACCCGAATATAACCCGGTATTCTTGAAGAAACTCATCACTCTTGCTATGGATAGGAAGAACAAAGAGAAAGAAATGGCTTCTGTTTTTCTCGCTTCTCTTCACATGGAGATGTTCTCAACAGAAGACTTCATAAATGGTTTCATCATGCTCCTCGAATCCGCAGAAGATACAGCATTAGACATCTTAGCAGCATCAGACGAGCTTGCTCTGTTTCTAGCTAGAGCTGTGATCGATGATGTCTTGGCTCCGCTTAATCTCGAAGAGATCTCAAACAGCTTACCGCCAAAATCAACCGGAAGCGAAACCATCCGCTCAGCTCGGTCTCTGATATCCGCTCGACACGCAGGAGAAAGACTCCTGAGAAGCTGGGGTGGGGGAACGGGCTGGGCAGTGGAAGACGCTAAAGACAAGATCTGGAAACTTCTAGAAGAATACGAAGTAGGAGGAGTAATATCAGAGGCTTGTCGATGCATACGCGATCTAGGAATGCCGTTTTTTAACCACGAGGTGGTTAAGAAGGCTTTGGTAATGGCAATGGAGAAGAAGAACGATCGGATGCTTAATCTCTTGCAGGAGTGTTTTGCTGAAGGGATCATTACTACTAACCAAATGACAAAAGGGTTTGGTCGAGTCAAAGATAGTCTTGATGACTTATCTTTGGATATTCCAAATGCAGAAGAGAAATTTAACTCGTATGTTGCGCACGCTGAAGAGAACGGTTGGCTACACCGCGATTTTGGGTGTTCTACAGATTCTTGACTGATTCTGAGTCTCTACATATATAGAAATATGGAGTTGGTTGGTTTTGGGTGTTCTTCAAACTGTTCTTTGTACTTGTTTCCGACGAAAGATCATTCTATGTACTTTTTACATAGGTTTTTATAAACGTCACATGCATATGTTCTCTGAAACTTCCCCACCAATTATTCATACAATTGGTTACTAATAATGTTTGCAAATATTTCAATCAAAAGAAATTTAATCCATATATTATTCAAATAATTGAACATTATAGCCTCATATTCGATGGTGTTGTGATGTAGCTTATCATTTGTTTATTCAACGCGCATATATATTAAACATCTCAAAAACACCACACAAGACATGACAAAAAAAAACAAGGGTTGACTAAAAAGAAAGAAAGAGATCTGAATCACAAAAGCACAATGGAGAGATCAGTAGATTTACCGATTCACAAGCATCCATTATACCATTCATCAAGGTTTATAAATGGTCGTTGCCGCGGTTGCAAGCAAACCTCACCTATCTATAGTGGCTACCGTTGCAATGACTCTGATTGTAACCATGTTTGGTATCACAAAGAATGTGGCGAATCATTACCGGAGATCAATCATCCTTCCCATCTCGAGCATCCGCTCTGCTTAATCGACTACAGGGGAAGTGGTACGTGTGCTTTTTGTGGAGCTTTCTTGTTTGGTCCTACGTATCATTGTTGGATATGCGCCTTTAATATCGATATAGCTTGTGCGAGAAAACAACTACCTCCACTTGCTGCTATTGAAAATCCCAAATGTCATAACCATTCACTTGTTCTTTTGGAGAAGCAAGTGAAGAAAGATCATTGTGGAGTTTGCAAGAAAACAGTTTTTGGTATGTATCCTTACGTTTGTCTTGAGTGTGATGTGTATTTCCACGTCGAATGCATAAATATATCGCGGGAGGTCCACCATTCTTCTCATACTAATCACACTCTCGAGCTTTTCGGATCTGAGTCGCTACCTGATAGCGCTCAAAAGACTTGTCTTTTGTGTGATGACGTATCAGATCACTTGATTTATCATTGTTCCGTTTGCAACTTCAGCATCTGTGTTTATTGTGCGATAAATCCTCCACCGCTTGCTATAGAACATCTTAAGACTCACGAGCATACGCTAACTCTCTTGCCTAGACAAGTTAAGTTTATTTGCAATGCTTGTGGAATGAAAGGTGATGGATGTCCTTACTTTTGTCTTGGATGTGGTTACTTAATCCATCGGAAATGCATCGATTTACCTCGCGTCATTAACATCAATCGTCATGATCATCGCATCTCTCTCACGCATCATCTTGGTCTTCAGTATTCAGAATGTGGAGTATGTCGTCAAAGTGTTAATGGATACTACGGAGGTTATTCTTGCTCTCTTTGTCCCAACTATGTTGTTCATCCACAATGTGCAATGAAAGATGATGTATGGGACGGAATAGAACTCGAAGGGACTCCTGAAGATAGTGAGCAAGATACCGCGCCATTCGAGGTGGTTGATGACAACACGATAAAACATTTCAGCCATGAAAAACATAATTTGATGCTCAACAAGAATGGTATCATCACTCAACATGATGAAATCACACGTTGCCAAGCATGTGTCCTTCCTCTATCGTCAGATCCTAGCTACAGTTGTGGTCAATGTGATTATGTTCTTCATGAAACATGTGCAAATCTCCCTCGAAAGAAAAGGCATGTGTTCAACAACAAACCATTTACGTTACACACAGGAGGTAAAGATTCTTCTAGGAATTGGTTTGAGTGTGATGCTTGTAGAACAATCTCCAATGGTTTTAGATACGTTTCTGGTGATTGGATTCTAGATGTGCATTGCGGTTCGATGTCAGAACCATTGCTCCATGATGGTCATTCACATCCGTTATATTACTACAGAAGGCAAGGCAAGTCATGTCGTTCGTGTCACAACAAAGTGGTGAAACCTAGAGTACTATGTTGTGATACTTGTGACTTTGATTTGGATTTCTACTGTGCTAATTTACCTAAAACGGTAAAACATTGCTACGACGAGCATCCTCTTTCTCTATGCCACGGCGAAGATGATGTGATTAAGGATAACAAATATTGGTGTGACATATGCGAAACAGAAACCGATCCAAAGAAATGGTTCTACACTTGTTATGACTGCGGGGTAACTTTACATGTCAAGTGTGTACTGGGAGACTTCTCGCGTCTCATGCCAGGGCGGAACATTAATGTCGATGGACGTGAGTATGAAGTTGTTCCTAACAGCAAGAGTTCTCGACCATTCTGCGACCAATGCCATTCTCGATGTAAAGATCGCTTCATTCTAAAGGCTTGGAATAATTGCAATGTTGTTAATTGTAATCTATGCGTTGATGTCTACATTTGCTCCCGTAAATGCCGCCAGCCCTTTCATTTGAGACATTAGTACACTTGTATTAACGACTAAAGTTGCTTTGATTTGATTGTTGATCATAACTAGTTTAGCATTGCAAGCAATTAATTATTCTTAAAAACCACATTGACTTAAACAGAGGCTTCTCTACTCTCACTTACATCTTCTTCCCCAACCAAAAGTGACTTGATGATCTTATCAGTCATACCTTCCACAAATGGTACAAAATGTCCTGATCCAGATATTTCATGGTAACGAATCCATGGCAGCTTTGACGCGACATACCGTTGAAGCTTTACTGGCACAAACTTATCCTCATCGCCATTCCATACGTGAACTGAGCCATTGTTGTTCGGGAACGGATCTTGAAGGTCTAACGGATCAAACTCCCAGCTTGAAAATGCGACATTCAAATCTCGGTGTAAGCTTACATATTCACCTTGTTGTCTTATGTATGCCTGGAACAAAAAAAAAGGAATATACACATCATATGATTCCAAATCATCTTCTCATTGTAGAGGTATGAAACTTATGATATGGAAACTGAACGTCTATAGATGTGCTTGTACCCGATTTGGATTGACGAATCCGAGCTTCGACAAGATCTCCATGTCCTGACGTGAGAAAATAATGGGATTACCGGCAATCACATTGGAGATTGGGAACCATTTCTGAGTGTTCCACCAATATGTAAGCCAAGGAGCATAATGAGCTACTCGAAGTGACCATTGATCTGCAGGATGCATAAGAGAGAAAGCTTCTCTTGTTAAATCTCCCGGTAAGTTTCTCCACCAATAGTTAATCGCTGGAGCTACAAGGGCAGCTCCTGCTAACCTGTAAACAAAGTCCATAACCAAAAAAACACATTTCACAACACATCTTAGCTATTGTTTCAAGATCAAAGTTAATAGCTTTCTCGATACATCGAAAACATTTCCAAAACCAATAAGACAGATTCAAATGCAGTACCTGTGAGGAATGTAGTTAAGGCATGCCCATGTAATTTCACCACCCATGGAGTAACCAAAGAGATAGAACTGAGGTCCTAGTCCTAACCCATCAGCAAGCTCTTCTATATCCAATGCTATGCTTCTTGGTGACCCATTCAGGTTAGGATCACTCTCTCCATAACCAGGACGATCAAAAGACACAATGTATATCCTCAATTCCTCCACAAGAGCCTAAGCACAAAGACACCATTTTTCCCCATTAGCTTCACTAAAAGACACAAATTTTGACATTTTTTCTACATGCTATCGATGATTCAACAAATGGGTGATGTTAGATTTGGCCGGAAAACTTACCGGCGATAAGAAATTGGCGAAATGCGAGTCTCGCATACAAGAATCGAAGCCGTGGATGTTTATGATCTTGAACTTGGCTTCGTCTCTAGGGATTCCGAATTCTGTGTAAGCCAGATGTCTTCCGTCTCTCAGTTTGATCCTCGGTGATGTCACGGTGGGTCCACCGGGAGAGCCGACGATTTTGGCGGGTGGTGGTTGGATTGTTTGATAAACCCATGCTAAAACTCCGACGAACGTTACCAGGAGAAGCGTTTTCAGATAACCTTCATAATTGAAGAAACAAGTCTTCTAAGACCATTTAGTAAACCGTTTTCGGCCCATTAGACCAGCCCATTAAGCGGTTTTATTAATATATATATTTGTTACGAGAATTTTGACTCTTTAATTAATTCATTGGTTTATGAAATTATGATTAGAGAATTAATTTCATAACATGAGATTATTCAAAGACAAAAGGGGATAACTCTGTGAAAACTATACAGAAATTTTTTATTAAAAAGGTAAAAAAAAACACACACATTATTCTAGTTTTAACCAAAAAGTATTACTTCTTTTCTTCTGACATCCCAAATATATTTATTTACTTAAAAAGATGCATAGAGCACTACCCATGCTTTAAAGTCTAAGTTGGTGTTACCAAGAAACCGTATCAACTTTAATGAATTGAACTGAACTAAAATATCTGAATCGAAACTGAAATGATTCTCTGTTTACATTTGTAAAATCAATTACAGTTTTTGTCAAAATCAAATTTGGTCCGATCAAAACTAACCGATTGGTTTGGTTCAATTTGGACTAAAATGTTAAATGAACAAACAATTAGCGAACAAACAAGACTAGCGTTCTGATCTAATTCCATCAATCATCCCATCCAAGCAAGAAATTGTGAGCTCTACACATCAGTTAAAGATAGATGTCTTTTTTCAACTTCCATAATTATTCTCAGCTTAGCAAAAGAGAGATAGTCTCAGATTTTATTGCAAAAGTGAGATCGAACATAAACAAGAACATAAGAAAGATGAAAAAAACATAACCGAGATTTTTTAGTTACCAGAAGAAGAACTTTGTTGAGTGTTGTTTCTGGTGTGAGTTCTTGCAGATGCTGCAGATTTCTTCTCCCTCTCTATTTCTTCTCCAGCCATTCTCTCTCCTCTTTCTCTTGGAAATTTTCTCACTCTCTTTCCGGAGGAAAATTTGGTGAGGCAGTAGCAATATCTTTGTTTGAGAGCTAACTTCTTTATGATTTTTTTGTCCTTATATATAAACATGAAATTAATGATTAAACTGGTTTTAATATATTTTTGTATTAAAATAGTGAAAGCTTATCAGTGGTTGCAAAATTTATATGAGAAAACTCTAAAGCATCAATCTTCTAGGAACATATCGAGAAATTGCGATAGGAGCTTGGACAATTCGAAGAATAATGGGAAACCCAAAAACCAATCTTGATATTGTGTTGTGCATACAACTTTTCCTCAATTATAAATATAGCTAATGACGGACCCGTAAAATGTTTTTACCGAGGTTATAAACAAAATAAAATTATATTAACAAATAGAGAAAAATGTTGTTTAGTACGCCAACTTTCAAAATTGGTCATTTAATACGTGAATTTTGTATGTTTCCAAATAAAACATGACAAAAACGTTGACCGGTCATTTTATACATATAAAAACGTTGACAAAGCCAAAAACACCGCGACGTTTTCTGTCGTTTACAGAACCGATAACAGGCGTTAATCATTTCGTTATTACTCAAAACGACGTTGTTTTGTACTTAACACAAATCACAAGATCTCAATTTGATTTTTAAAAGTCTAAAACACACGTCGATTCCGAGAAACCACCATTGTTAACACTAAAAGCAGAGATTTTCTTCTACTCATCCATTGAGCTTCTCTTGATTACCCCAGATTTTGTATCCCAAAGAAGAAGAAAAATCTAAGAAACTTAGAACCCCCTTACCTTGAAATTGCTTAACCGATGACTAATCTCAGAAAGACACAAAGAGAATTAAGAGTGAGAACAAGGAAATCTAGAAAAACTCTAGATCTCAGAACATAAAGAGGAAAACAAAGATAAAAGCTTGAAACTGAAAAATCGATTTGGAAATTTAGGGATTTGAAGATTTGGGGGTTTCTGAGATTTAGAGATTAAAAAATCGAATTGGGATTTTGCGGTTTGTGTTTAAGCACAAAACAACGTCGTTTTGGATAATAACGGAATGAATAACGTCTGCTAACGTCTGTTATCGATTATGTTAACGACAGATAACGTTGTGGTGTTTGTGGCATGGTCAACGTTTTTCTATGTGTAAAATGGTTGGTCAACGATTTTGTCATGTTTTATTTGGCCACATACGAAGTTCACGTATTAAATGACTATGTTTTAAAAGTTGGCGTATTAAACAACATTTTTTCCATTAAAGAAATATCGCATAATAATATTATATATCTATACTATATTTTGAAAAATGTTGTGGCTTTCTAGAAAAAAGGAGAAGAAGGAAGATTTAAAGCAAAAAAAAAAGTATTTAAGCTGTCATAAATAGAATTTTTTTAATCAAAAGTGTCTAAAAGGTTATTTAAACTCGGTTTAAGGTGTGTCAATAGGTAGAGAAATACCGAATTAGCTAACCCGACCCGTACTCGGGTGGCTCTTTCTTTCAATTCTTTCTTATTTTGTGGTCGTTAAACAAAGACCGGATAAGTTGAAGACATTCGCGACCGTTATTTATTTCGCAGAGTGATTAGAGATAAAGAGAGAGACAGAGAGAATCAAAACAATGGCCACTGTGAAAATCTCTCTTTCCTTGGCTTCGCTATCACCATCTTCTTCTTCTTCTTCAATTCAATCTAAGTTATCACCATCTTTCATTCCCAATGCGGCACCTGCAAAGGCGGTGAAGTTGCGATTCAATGGAAAGTCCCTGAGAGCAAAACCAATGGTATACAGATCATCTCGCTCCGTTGGAGTCACCTGCTCTGCTTCATCTTCTCTGACGACTCTTCCCTCTGCTCTTCTCTTCGATTGCGATGGCGTTCTTGTTGATACCGAGAAGGACGGTCACAGGATCTCCTTCAACGACACTTTCAAAGAGGTTTCTCAGTTTTAGTTTTTTGGTCATTAGCTCTTAGCTTCGGTGATGATAATTGGAATCTTTTGCAGAGAGATTTGAATGTTACGTGGGATGTTGATTTATACGGCGAGTTACTTAAAATCGGTGGTGGTAAAGAAAGGTATACAATCAAAATTGCATTTACTATACCAAATCTTGAGTTAGTCTCTCGTTTGAATGAAATTGGAGTGGCTTTGTTTTGGTAGGATGACTGCGTATTTTAACAAGGTTGGTTGGCCAGAGAAAGCTCCTAAAGATGAAGCAGAGAGGAAAGAGTTCATAGCTGGACTTCACAAGCAGAAGACTGAGCTTTTCATGGTTCTTATCGAGAAAAAGCTGCTTCCGCTTCGACCCGGTGTTGCAAAGTTAGTGTCACTTCTAATGTTCTATTCTATATTCTCGATGCTATTACTTGAATGTCCCTTTTGAGTTTGATTTTTTTAAAGTCTAAAACTTTTAACCCAAAACAAGGTTTAGCAAACTTACTAATGATTGATACTCCTGAATCATGATGCTATGAATGTTTGTAAGGCTTGTTATTTCAACTAATCATATACATGTTCTTGTTTGTTCTGAGCCCTCTTGCTAAAACTTTGCAGGTTGGTTGATCAAGCTTTAACAAACGGAGTCAAAGTAGCTGTGTGCAGTACTTCAAATGAGAAGGCGGTATGATCAATCAGGTTCTACTACTTCAGTTTCCTGAGACCATAACCATATATCTCAAAATCTTGTATCCTGATGAGTTTTCGTAAACAAGACTACGCGCAGCTGCATCGTTAACATGAATATGCGAGCATCGTCTTAGCTTAGAAGAACTGTATAATCGGAAATACTTTTCTCATTTCTTGCCTGATTTCAGGTTTCTGCTATAGTTTCATGCTTGCTTGGACCAGAACGAGCAGAGAAAATCAAGATATTCGCAGGAGACGTAGTCCCCAAAAAGAAACCTGATCCAGTAAGTTACTCACTTTCCATGCTATCACAACATATGTTTTGCTTGCTTCGTCTTGGTTAAAGACCGAGTCATCAAACTTTTTGTTTCTTAACAGGCCATCTACAACTTAGCAGCTGAAACCCTTGGAGTTGATCCCTCAAAGTAAAGTGTTACTAAGATTCTTTACAGGAGAGAATGAGTCAGTTTAGAAAACTCTCTTGAGATATGGATTTGTGTATGTGCAGATGTGTAGTGGTTGAAGACAGCGCGATCGGGCTAGCAGCTGCAAAAGCTGCGGGAATGACTTGTATAGTTACAAAGAGTGGGTGAGTTTTAGTCTGAAATCAGAATCCTATTCATAATTCCATAACAATCAGAATTGAAATGATCATTCGTTCTTTCATCTTTGGAATTGTAGATACACGGCTGATGAAGATTTCGAGAACGCAGATGCGGTTTTCGACTGCATTGGAGACCCTCCAGAAGAGAGATTTGATTTGGCATTCTGTGGAAGTCTTCTCCGGAAACAGTTCGTTAGTTAAAAACTACAAACCACATTAAGAAAATTGTTTCTATATCAACATTGTTGTGTATAGTCATTTGAACAGAACATTCATGTAAAACCATATATATAATATAATTCGATTATAACATTATGAAGAAAAGCGTTACAATATATTGGGCTTGTGAGCGTTGTTGGGTTTACTATGTAAATGGTTTTGCTTGACCATTGTTGCAAATTTCTATGTGAACTTCGAATATACAACAAACGCCGAAACACAAAGCTTCGAATATACAACAAACGACGGGACAACGTAAAGTTCGTACCTTTTTCAAGTTGGTATCTGAATTTTGGTGAATTGAGTTTTATCTCCATAAAGCTACGAAATTGCTATAGCTATGAAGCGATTCTTCAAGCCCATAGAGAAGGAGAATTCTCCGGCGGCTAAGAAACCCTGCCTTTCGCCGGAAAAGCGTGACGGAGACGGAGATGGAGTTGAAGAAGAGAAGAACCAGAACGAGCCGTCCAAGTTTATGACGTGGAACGCTAATAGCTTCCTCCTTCGGGTGAAAAATGACTGGTCTCAGTTCTCTAAGTTCGTCTCCGATTTTGACCCCGATGTCATCGCCATACAGGTGATTTCTTTTGCTTCGTCTTTGGAATCCCTGGGTTAATTTCGAGCAATGTGGGTAAATGTGCTTAGGTGTTTATGTGTGGAACTTTAAAACCCTCCAAGTCTTCTAGGGTTGTATTGAAGTGGTTTGAGTTCAACTTGTTGATGCAAATTCAGTCACTTATGACATTTAAATGGTTAATGGTGCAAAAGATCAGACTTTAATCCAATTTGTTTGTGACTACGATGGGGGAGGGGGCTGTTGATTCTTTTAGTGTCAGCGTGTTCTGAGCTTAGCGGTTGACTGTGTTCTTAATGTTAGGAAGTAAGGATGCCTGCTGCTGGTGGAAAGGGAAAACCTAAAAACCATGAAGAGTTGAGTGATGACACGAAAGTTTTGCGTGAGGAAAAACAGGTACCATGGTTCTGTATTGACTTGCTTGTTCTATCTGTTAAAATAGTTGTATTATAGTACCAACGGAACAAGAATTTTCAAAGCTCTGTATCTTGATGCATTTGCAATTAGTAGGAGATTTTGGTGTATGAGTTAGAATCAACATTGCAGTGGCATGGTTATAGACAGATTTTAAAAGAATGCGGGAGCCACTTATGGAGTAACAAACTCTCTTGTTGTTTGGATAACATTCAAGCTTGATATTAGTTCTGGGAAACTTAACTTGCAGATTTTGACACGGGCTCTCTCAAGTCCACCATTTGGAAATTATGGGGTTTGGTGGTCTCTCGCGGACTCGAAGTATGCAGGGACAGCTTTGTTAGTGAAAAAATGTTTCAAGCCTCGAAAAGTTTACTTTAACTTGGACAAATTAGGTATTTTTATAGCCTTGTTGCTTGTTCCTTATCATCACATAAATCTCTTGCACACTAGCAATTTGAAGCCATGTTTCTTTTATCTGTCTTGTTATGGTTCTGCCATTTCCTTGATCTCAAAGTTGATGTACTTGGGAGAAATATATCATAGCTAGATCATTGATGACTAACTTATATACTTGTCGCTCTCATGCAGCATCTAAACATGAACCTGATGGTCGTGTTATCTTAGCTGAATTTGAGACATTTCGTCTTTTGAATACGTATTCGCCTAACAATGGTTGGAAAGATGAAGAGAATGCGTTTCAGAGGAGAAGAAAATGGGACAAGAGGATTGTTGAATTCCTCAACAAAACATCTGATAAACCGCTAATATGGTGTGGCGACTTAAATGTCAGGTAATGAGGAAGTTTTTTCTATATCTTCTCTTGCTATACTCTTTTCCTTAAGCCCTTACAGAATAAAAGTTGATGTTATTTCCTCGATTCGATTTTTGTAATACGCAGTCATGAGGAGATAGATGTTAGCCACCCAGAATTTTTTGCTACAGCAAAGCTTAATGGTTATGTTCCTCCAAACAAAGAGGTAAGGAATACCATATTTTGTACGATTTATTCATTATCATTATAGCTTTTATCTAAAAACAGAGCTGGCTCTCAATAATGTTATTTTCCGTCGGCCTTTTATATCTCTTCCTATCTTGTCTCTTCATCTGCATTGTGACCCTGCTATTGTTGATGACTTTACTACGCCTGTATTTCTCTTCCTATCTTGTCTCTTCATCTGCATTGTGACCCTGCTATTGTTGATGACTTTACTACGCCTGAACCGAAAGGTTCTCCGTGAGATGGACCTTTAAATCATACAATGACTACAGTGGTTTTGAGTTTTTTGATTATGCAGGACTGCGGACAGCCTGGATTTACACCATCTGAGAGAGGACGCTTCGGGGCAACTATAAAAGAGTATGCGTAATATGTCTTTGCACTGCGAAGTCTTAGTAGTAGTACTTTCTAGAATACAGATTAGAGTTACTAAACATGTGATTATAAATTATATTTATGGGAACTGTTACAGAGGAAGGCTTGTTGATGCATACCGGTATCTACACAAGGAGCAAGAAATGGAAAGTGGCTTCTCATGGTCGGGGAATCCCATTGGAAAGTGAGTGGATACTACACATTTTAGTTTTATGGCTTGGAGTCCAGAACCTCCGCATGTTTCTAAAGCTATATATTGATTTTTTGTTTTGGTTGCCATAGGTACCGGGGAAAGAGGATGAGGATCGACTATTTTCTGGTCTCTGAACAACTCAAAGACCGTATAGTTTCTTGTAAGATGCACGGTCGTGGGATAGAACTTGAAGGTGCCATAGATAAACCTGTTCATCACACAGATTCATAGAAGATTATTATTAGCTCTTTTTGCAACAATTTGGTTCTTGATTTGTTTCAGGTTTCCATGGGAGTGATCATTGTCCGGTTACACTCGAGCTTTCGAAGCCATCTTCAGAAATGGAACAGAACCAGGTGTCAAACTAAAATCATCTTCTTCTGTATTAGAACATAAGGCCTTCTTAGGAACAAGCCAAAGCTTATTTTATCAGAGAATTTAATTTTTACTTTGCCGAGAGATGCATTGAAGATTTGATTGAGGTTATTGAGACACTTATTTAGCCTTGTTACTCTGATGAACTCTCAAATGTACTTATAATTATTGTTGTGCTTATCTTAATATGTTTTATTTTCCTAAGAAATGTTGATATTTTTAATTGTGAATCTTCTTCATTTAATTATTTTTATTTATTAACTTTTGAGTCATTTCTAAAGATTTAGAGCTTTTGTTGGTGTATTTTAAGCATATTATACCCTTTGCTTTATTGTCTTAGTCAGTAGGTAGAGGCAACATTCGTTAAACCAATGGCTCATTCAAATTCTTTTTTTTGGGCTCATTCATATTCATAAAAATCAAATTTGGATTCAGCATAACAAACACAATAATATATGTAGACATTTATATCATACATTAATTTCTACTAATTTCATGAACTACCAAAGACTAAAAATGTTTAATGAGAAATATCTTTTTTAAAACCATCAAAAATTTTACTCTTAAAATTGGGATTTATGTTTGGTTTTAAAAAGGAGTTTTTGAATGTGCAAACGGATTTACAGAGAGGACAACAACAAATGTGTGTTAGAAATGGCAGAATCGTAAATAATAAGAAAATCATACCCTTTTAAAAACCATTTCTCTCTCTAACTAAGTGTTCTTTACTTGTTTTAATACAGAGATATCACAATCTCTTGCTCTGCCCAAACCCATCCCAACCCCCTAAAAAAAATACAATTTTTTCCTCTGTTTCTTTAATCCAATAAAAACAGAGAGACCTAAGAAACGAGATCAACAAAGCCCGTCGTTTTTTTCGAGGAAAAGTGAATGACCCTTTAAGAAAATAACTCTATTGGCCGGAGAAATGGTGGAGACTCGTCGATTCTCTTAAAGTTTGTTTTTTTTTCCTCTCTTCAAAATTTTTGTTCTGTTTATACTCTGTAATGGCGTTTTAATTTGATACCTAGAAGTTAAAGTGAACAAATTTTGAGAGAAAGTCTCTTTTTTTTGTTCTTCCCTGTGTGTGTGAGAGAGAGAGAGAGATATGGCGGTTTCAGAGCAGAGTCAAGATGTGTTTCCATGGCTTAAATCGTTACCGGTTGCTCCAGAGTTCAGACCTACTCTAGCAGAGTTTCAAGATCCGATCGCTTACATTTTGAAGATTGAAGAAGAAGCTTCTAGATATGGAATCTGTAAAATTCTGCCTCCACTGCCTCCTCCTTCCAAAAAAACCTCGATTTCTAATCTCAACCGTTCTCTGGCGGCAAGAGCGGCGGCGAGGGTTCGTGACGGCGGCTTTGGCGCGTGTGATTATGACGGTGGTCCCACATTCGCCACGCGCCAGCAGCAGATCGGGTTTTGCCCTAGGAAACAGCGTCCAGTGCAGAGACCTGTGTGGCAGAGTGGAGAGGAGTACTCTTTTGGTGAGTTCGAGTTTAAAGCTAAGAACTTTGAGAAGAATTATCTCAAGAAATGTGGTAAAAAGAGTCAACTCTCTGCCCTTGAAATTGAAACACTTTACTGGAGAGCCACTGTGGATAAACCCTTCTCTGTTGAGTATGCCAATGACATGCCTGGCTCGGCTTTTATCCCTCTGAGTCTGGCTGCTGCGAGGAGGAGAGAGTCTGGTGGTGAAGGAGGAACAGTTGGTGAGACCGCTTGGAACATGAGGGCAATGTCTAGAGCCGAAGGATCATTGCTTAAGTTCATGAAGGAAGAGATCCCTGGAGTTACATCACCAATGGTGTATGTTGCTATGATGTTTAGTTGGTTTGCTTGGCATGTGGAGGACCATGACCTTCATAGTCTCAATTACTTGCATATGGGTGCTGGTAAGACTTGGTACGGTGTGCCAAAGGATGCTGCTCTGGCTTTTGAGGAGGTTGTTAGGGTTCATGGTTACGGTGAAGAGCTCAATCCTCTTGGTGAGTATGATAAGTGTTATGTGTTAGTGACTCATAGTTACTCAATGTATCAATTCATTGTTCTGATTGTTGGCTTTGTTGTGTCTCTGTTCTTTTTGTTGCTTTTAAATGCTTTTCTTTCCCTCCAAAAGTTGTCAGGGGTAGAAGCTGTATGCAAGCAAACTAATTGGTTATGCCTCTTACGTTCTTGTCTTATTAGTGACATTTTCTACTCTTGGTGAGAAGACAACTGTGATGTCTCCTGAAGTATTTGTTAAAGCCGGAATACCGTGTTGCAGGTAATGGTTTTTTATGTTTGTGCTCTGTTTATCTCATCATCTTGTTGTTTGCATGTCTCTTCTTTGGTCTCTTATAATTGGCACACTTTTTCTTCTTCTGGTTTTTCACGCAAGTGGTTTTTTTGTATCAGGTTAGTGCAAAATCCTGGAGAGTTTGTCGTCACCTTTCCGGGAGCTTATCATTCGGGATTTAGTCATGGTGAGTAAGCGACCTATATTTAGTATCTTTAAGTCAACCATTCAAAGGCCTAGTATGTTGAAATAACTTATATTATCCATAAAAACAATCGTGGGGGTTGTACAGGATTTAATTTTGGAGAAGCATCTAACATTGCCACTCCCGAATGGTTGAGAATGGCTAAAGATGCTGCTATCCGGCGAGCTGCTATAAATTACCCTCCAATGGTTTCTCATCTCCAGCTACTTTATGACTTTGTATTGGCTCTAGGTTCTAGGTACTCTTTCTTTTCTATAGACACACTCAAACTTTTTAAGCTGCTTGAAGGGCTCATATAAGGTATGTTTCACTCATTGCAGAGTGCCAACAAGCATCAATCCCAAACCACGGAGTTCTAGATTAAAAGATAAGGCAAGAAGCGAAGGAGAAAGATTGACCAAAAAGCTATTTGTGCAAAACATTATCCACAACAACGAATTGCTTTCTTCTCTCGGAAAAGGATCCCCAGTGGCCCTTCTCCCACAGAGTTCCTCAGATATATCAGTTTGTTCTGACCTGCGAATTGGATCCCATTTGATAACCAACCAGGAAAACCCAATCCAGTTAAAGTGTGAGGACTTAAGTTCTGATAGTGTTGTGGTTGATCTCAGTAACGGTTTAAAGGATACAGTTTCAGTGAAAGAAAAATTTACATCTTTATGTGAAAGGAGCAGAAATCACCTAGCAAGCACGGAGAAGGACACTCAAGAAACTCTGTCTGATGCTGAAAGGAGGAAGAATGATGCAGCTGTTGCGCTTTCGGATCAAAGGCTTTTCTCTTGTGTTACATGTGGAGTCTTAAGCTTTGATTGTGTAGCTATCGTTCAACCTAAAGAAGCAGCTGCTAGATATCTCATGTCTGCAGATTGTAGCTTCTTCAATGATTGGACAGCTGCTTCTGGATCTGCAAATCTTGGTCAGGCTGCAAGATCACTTCATCCTCGTAAGTTACAGGTCGCACTTTCGGTTATTGGCTGTTATTTAGCATTTACTAACTTTTTTTCATCATGCAGAAAGCAAAGAGAAGCATGATGTAAATTACTTCTACAATGTTCCTGTTCAAACTATGGATCATTCAGTGAAGACTGGCGATCAAAAAACTTCAACAACTTCCCCGACAATAGCGCATAAAGATAATGATGTTCTTGGGATGTTAGCTTCAGCATATGGAGACTCTTCTGATTCCGAGGAAGAAGATCAAAAAGGCTTAGTTACCCCTAGTTCCAAAGGGGAAACAAAAACGTATGATCAAGAAGGTTCAGATGGCCATGAGGAGGCTAGAGATGGTAGAACTTCTGATTTTAACTGCCAGAGACTAACCAGCGAACAGAATGGGTTAAGCAAAGGCGGAAAATCATCACTTCTGGAAATAGCTTTACCATTTATTCCAAGATCTGATGACGATTCATGTCGGTTGCACGTGTTTTGTCTTGAGCATGCTGCGGAAGTGGAACAGCAACTTCGTCCTTTTGGGGGGATTAACTTAATGTTACTGTGCCATCCAGGTAACATCAAAACTACAAGATTCATTTTATTAGTATTTCTGTATCAGTTATGCAATTCTTTAGTCTTTTTCATCATTTTGACGCACAACATTTGCAGAGTACCCCAGGATAGAGGCTGAAGCAAAGATAGTTGCCGAAGAGCTCGTCATCAATCACGAATGGAATGATACTGAATTCAGGAATGTGACCCGAGAGGATGAGGAAACGATTCAGGCAGCGTTGGATAATGTTGAAGCTAAGGGTGGGAACAGTGATTGGACCGTAAAATTGGGTGTTAACCTTTCTTACAGCGCTATTCTCAGTCGCTCTCCTCTGTACAGTAAGCAGATGCCGTATAACTCCATCATATACAAGGCGTTCGGTCGCAGCTCTCCAGTAGCGAGCTCACCCTCGAAACCCAAAGTCTCTGGTAAAAGATCGTCCAGACAGAGGAAATATGTTGTTGGAAAATGGTGTGGTAAGGTTTGGATGTCACATCAGGTACTATTGTCTAACCTGAATCCATACTAATTCAGACATTAGTACACTTCTGTTTGGTTCAATTTGCTTTTCTTTCTTCAGGTGCATCCCTTTTTGCTGGAGCAGGACTTAGAGGGGGAAGAATCTGAAAGAAGTTGTCATCTTCGAGTTGCTATGGATGAGGATGCCACTGGAAAGAGATCGTTTCCTAATAATGTTTCCAGGGATTCGACAACAATGTTTGGAAGAAAGTATTGTAGGAAGAGAAAGATAAGAGCAAAGGCGGTGCCACGCAAGAAGCTTACTTCTTTTAAGAGGGAAGATGGAGTTTCTGATGACACATCAGAAGATCATTCTTATAAGCAGCAATGGAGGGCTTCCGGGAATGAGGAAGAGTCTTATTTTGAGACAGGGAACACAGCTTCTGGTGATTCATCAAATCAAATGTCTGATCCGCACAAGGGAATTATCAGACATAAAGGTTATAAAGAATTTGAGTCAGATGATGAGGTTTCAGACCGTTCACTTGGGGAAGAGTATACTGTACGGGCATGTGCAGCTTCAGAGAGCTCAATGGAGAATGGCTCTCAGCATTCAATGTATGACCATGATGATGATGATGATGATATCGACAGGCAGCCTAGGGGGATTCCAAGGAGCCAACAGACAAGAGTTTTTAGGAATCCAGTTTCATATGAGTCAGAAGATAATGGCGTTTATCAGCAAAGCGGAAGAATATCCATAAGTAATAGGCAAGCTAATCGAATGGTTGGTGAATATGATTCAGCAGAGAATTCTTTGGAGGAACGAGGCTTTTGCAGTACAGGGAAAAGGCAAACCAGGTCAACAGCCAAACGAATAGCAAAAACCAAGACAGTTCAGAGTTCGAGAGACACAAAAGGTCGCTTTTTGCAAGAATTTGCATCTGGAAAGAAGAATGAAGAATTGGATTCATACATGGAGGGACCTAGCACACGGCTTAGGGTGAGACATCAGAAGCCGTCGAGAGGGTCTTTAGAAACAAAACCAAAGAAGATTGGTAAGAAGAGAAGTGGTAATGCTTCCTTCTCCAGAGTTGCAACTGAAAAAGATGTGGAGGAAAAAGAAGAAGAAGAAGAAGAAGAAGAGAATGAGGAAGAGGAATGTGCAGCATACCAATGTAACATGGAGGGTTGCACGATGAGTTTCAGTTCGGAAAAACAGTTGATGTTACACAAAAGAAACATATGCCCAATTAAAGGCTGTGGTAAAAACTTCTTCTCACACAAGTATTTGGTTCAACACCAGCGTGTTCACTCAGACGACCGTCCTCTGAAATGTCCATGGAAGGGATGTAAGATGACGTTCAAGTGGGCTTGGTCTAGAACCGAGCACATAAGGGTTCACACAGGCGCTAGGCCTTATGTTTGCGCTGAACCGGATTGTGGTCAAACATTCAGGTTTGTCTCTGACTTCAGCCGGCATAAAAGGAAGACCGGTCATTCGGTTAAGAAGACCAACAAAAGGTGATTTAGGCTCTAACATGGAATCTATCATGAAGAAGATTACTCCATTGATCTATTAGAAGAAAATTGGATTGTACGAATATTAGGGGTTTTCTAAGTGTGTATGTCTCTCTGGTCCTCTGTCAATTCGGGATTATAAAGTCAAAGTCTTAACATTTGGAATAGCCATTGTTTGTTGCAGACGTTTTCACTTTCAGACAGATTCTCTCTTTGTTGTATTCTCTATTTTTGCAGTTGAATGAATCTGTAACAACAACAAATCCTGGTGTAGGAAAAGCATTGTGTTACTCAAGTATTTGACATATATGGTTGTATACGTGGCTTATCCTGGTTGGTTGACAGTCAGAGTTCATCGCCGTGGACTTCATTTGACTTTGATAAAGACTCAAACCTACCAAATTGCTAATGAATGACATTACCTGTGTCAACTAGGATGTAAAACTCTCTGACTTCAGCACACGGCACAAACGAAAGACCAAATGACTTAACATTTGGAATTGCCATTGTTTGTTGCATAAAGATTCATCTCTTTGTTGTGTTCTCTCTCGTCTTCTTCAGTTAGTCTATAATAACAATCCTGGTGTAGAGAGAGACTTTGATTTGATAAATAAAGGAGCTGCTTGTACAATTAAAAGCTATGTTGCATAATTATGAAATATCAAAATACGATAAGGACTTAGTTGCAATTCTCAAAGAAATATCTGAAACGCATAATTTTAAGTTAAAAAAGTGTGCATGAAATGTGAACTATTGGACCTTGTCAACAAATTAAAGCAACGGTTTCTTTGAGATTCTCATTCGTGACGCTATAAACGACAAATGTAATAAAGTATCCATAAAGGAAACAACTTTATTCTTCTTCTTCCACCCTTTGATCTTCTTCTTCAATTACCTCCCTGAAAATTAGGGTTTTTGTAATGTGATTTCGTAAGAAACCAAAAAAAAAAAAATGGTCAATTCCGAAGAAATTGCAGATGGGTTTGAGCCAAAACCTGTTTCTCGATCTTATTCTGGTGATTCATCTCATGATCGTTCTCTTTCCGATCTCAATCACGCAGCGGAGGACTTGAGTGATAAGCTTAAGAATGTGGGTTTGAATGAAGTTACGAAAGAGCAGAGTGAGAAGATGATGAGTGTCTCTGAGAGTAATGGAGGTTTAGATTCGAATGCAGTAGTCACCATCAATCAGGAAGAAGAAGAAGAAGAAGAAGACAGAGATGGTTATGGTTATGGTGATGGTTGGAGCGAGAACGAGAGTGAGAATGTGTATCCAGTGAGGCCAGGAGCAGAGGATTGTTCTTTTTATATGAGAACAGGGAGCTGCAAATTCGGATCCAGTTGCAAATTCAATCATCCTCTTGCCAGAAAATTCCAAGTAAACTTCACTTTCTTATATGGTTTTAGGTGGCTGATAAGGATATTGGTTCTTAATTGTGTGTTTTTTATTGATCTTAGGGAAGATTTGTTTATAAAAGAAACCATTTTTAAATCAGTGGCACATGCGTTTAGATAAGTTTGGCTTTGTACTTCAATGCTAGACCAAAGGACGAAGCTTTAATATGTTGCTTTAGTAGAAGAACATAAGTTTAAATGGAAAAAAAAAACTAAACTTTGTTTTTTTCGTTTTCTAATATTTCATTGTTTTGAAGATTGCTAGGGATAATAAAGTAAGAGAAAAGGAAGATGATGGTGGTAAATTGGGGCTGATAGATTGCAAGGTTAATTTTTTACTTCTCTTTTTAACCTTGTTACATGCCCTCGTCGTGATGTATCCGTCGATTGTTTTATGAGGTTTCATTCAATCTGCATTGGCAAAGCTTGTTGTAGTTCAGGCCCTTACTGATATTCAGTTTCTGTGCTCCATTTTCTTGCATGAGGTTTTTACAGTATTACTTTAGGACTGGAGGGTGTAAGTATGGAGAAACTTGTAGATTCAACCATACCATACCAAAGTCTGGTCTGGCCTCAGCACCCGAGCTTAACTTCCTCGGCCTTCCTCTCAGACCGGTATTGTCATTTAATTGATATTTGTTGGATACTTTTCGACATTCTGTTGCTAGTCTTTCCAAAGCTATATAATGTTGTTAACAATCGGTAGGGAGAAGTAGAATGCCCTTACTACATGCGCAATGGCTCCTGCAAATATGGAGCTGAGTGCAAATTCAATCATCCTGATCCTACAACCATCGGAGGAACTGACTCCCCATCATTTCGTGGTAATAATGGTGTATCCATTGGTACATTTTCTCCAAAGGCTACATTCCAAGCAAGTTCAACTTCCTGGTCTTCACCAAGGCATGTGAATGGTACATCTCCTTTTATTCCAGTCATGCTGTCACAAACTCATGGGGTTACATCTCAAAATCCAGAGTGGAATGGCTATCAGGTAGTATGTACTTCAAGCTCTGGATCTTAATAAAATTGATTTCTATTCGAGTTATCTATGATGACTTTATCTTGTGTTTCGTATTTGTGTAGGCTTCTGTGTATTCATCTGAAAGGGGTGTGTTTTCTCCTTCCACCACATACCTAATGAACAATTCATCAGCTGAAACAAGTATGTTGCTGTCACAATACCGACATCAAATGCCTGCTGAAGAATTTCCAGAACGTCCAGACCAACCTGAGTGCAGTTATTATATGAAAACTGGGGACTGCAAGTTCAAATTCAATTGCAAATACCACCATCCTAAGAATCGTCTGCCGAAGCTGCCTCCTTATGCTCTCAATGACAAGGGTTTACCCCTTAGACCTGTAAGTTCTTTTCTTACCTTCTGTTGTCTGTTCTTGTATGCTAGTATTACAAAGTTGCAGGCTTTCTAATGATAGTTTTTGATAGTTAATGCTTGTAATTCTTGAATGTTTGATGAACATTTTGACTCTTACATAGTGAATCAATCTAGAAGTGACCAGATTTGATCCCTCGGTATATGACTGATTGCTTGATGAACTTCAGGATCAAAACATTTGCACATATTACAGTCGATACGGCATCTGCAAATTCGGTCCAGCTTGTAGATTTGACCATTCCGTCCAGCCTCCATATTCGACAGAAAGCTCCCAGGCCATTGTAGAACCTCCTCAGGTCAGTGCAAATGGGAATGAAAGTGACGGTTGGAATTGACAACCAAACATTCAGGAGCTGACATAATTTATACATTTTGTATCTCTCTATCATGGGTTTGAAATTTCTTTACTTAGGTTATTTATACTATCCAAACAATATCTATGTGGCAAGCCAATCCTCAATGCTTTTGACAAGTTTTCACCAAGGACTTTGTAATCTGTAACTACTCTTTGACTCTTGAGGTTAAATAGAGCCTGCCTGTTTCTTTCATTTCTTGTTTGAAACCTAATTCCTAAATTTCACCCTGGTTGGTTCATATTGGATGTGATGGGAGCTAAAACTCTAGAACAGAGTTGCTCGGTTCCAGATTCAGCTGCTGAATCTGCAATCCCGGGTTTTGAAGCGGTTTTCGCAGGCTGTAAGTAATCGTATAATATGTCGATTATGCATTATGACATGTCTACAAAGAACATGTCTCAATCTTTATATATACTTATGAAACTAAGAATCATCAAGAAAAACGTATATTCATATACCCAAATGTGTCCAAAACAAAAGAGAAAGAAACTCAACGAGCAATAAGAAGAAGAGAAGTTTGCAACAACATCTTAGATGATCACTGGTTTGGTCGCTATAATCTGTTGGAGATTACTCGCTCCACGATTCTGCTTGCTTGTCGTCGGGTTTTCTCAGAACAGAGCCAATACCAGAGTTAACGAAAACAAAGCCATTTCTTCTGCACAACAAAAGAACAAAAACATAACAAGTCAAGCAGAGAAATACCTAATATATACCCTTTGAGTATCTGTGGCAAAAAAGTACCTTTGATCTTGGGGTTTGGGAATGACGGGTGTGATGGTTGTGATGATGGTTGTTGTTGTTTTTAGGAGGTTCTTCATTTCTTGGAGGTGAAACAATACTCTCAGGTCCTGCGACAGCGGTTTTCATCGTCTTCTTGTCATCGCGAGCTTTATTGAAAATGACAGTGAATCCTTCAGCCGAGCCAGGATTAGTCGCATCCCATTCCCCAAATTTTGGCAATGGTCTCGCTCTATTTCCCTACACACCACCAAACAAACAAAACAAAAAACAGAATTGTTCATCATTAAAAAAAATGCAGATTTCTAGCCAAAGTTTGAGACTTTTTTTCAAGATAAGAGATTTGGAAAATTGTATGAAAGGAGGGAAGTTTTGAAATCATATCAAGAAATGTAAGATGAATCAGAATTCGTAGATATAAGAGATGCATATTGTTCTTACCGTTGCCATTGTTGGAATTAGAAACAGAGGATTTCGAATCCGATACGAGGAAATATCCAAAATCTAGAGAAAGAGAGAGGATGATGATGATCTGGGAAAAAGAGAGGTGAAATTGTAATATAGAAGAAGAGGAGGAGGAGAGAGGAGAAGAGGTCGTCGTTGAAAACAACACAAAACTCCTTTTTTCATATTCTCACCTTTCTTCCTTCCCGCGGCTTTCCCAACAGAAATACCTAATATTATTTTAGTAAATTCAAAATGAAGAAAAAAGTCATAGAGAGCAAAAAGACTAAAAACGTGGATCATGCCAATAGTTCTTGCCTTTTCCACCTACCCTATTCAGTATTTCTATCAATAATATTGCTTCTAATTTTTACTTTTCTAATGTAATCTCTAATTAGTGACAAACAGAGACAAAAATTATTCTAAATATAATTTTTTTTTATTGTCTATCCAAATGTGGATTTATATAGTTATGTGGAAAAAAAAGCTTTCAATTAACCATGCCAAAATTTTTGAGTTTAACAGTTCTTTAATAATAATGTGGGCATAATAGAAAATACTTCTAGACTGTAGAAATATTATGACAACTGTTACATAAATGATTGTACCACGGGCAATTCCTTCCGACCTTTATAATTTATACTAAATAATAAATTTAGACGATAAAAAAAAAACTGTATAAATATATTTAACATAGGTTTGTGTCATGTGTGCTAATATTACATTAATCTGTATTAAGAAATTTACTAGTTTACTATAATATATTCAACCTTACTAAATTACTATAATGCGTTCTCGTTTGGTTGGCGTTCAACTTGGTCAACTAATCTGTGTATTAATTAAGAAAAAACTTTAACTTTACAATTTAAACAATGACGCTCATGATCGTCAAATACTAACAGCGTAATTCAGGCCTAAAAGCAAAGTCCCCAAAAGGCCAAAACCATACTTCAAAGACCGAGGGAATGTATATTAAGACCGATGAAACTACCGACACGCCATCATTGGTTTTTTTTCTCTAGGCCCATGATAAGATTTATTCAATGTATATTTTTTTATGTTTCGTACTCGTCACGGTAATTCTTCGCCATATTTTCGCAAACGTAATAGTTAAGGTATATCACAAGTTGGCAATAGTTAAATAAATAATCATAAAATAAAATAGTTATCCATGTAAACATAAATTTCAGATACAAATGAAACTTAATATAAGTGAGTAACTTTCAAAACTTATATATCTTTCTTCAGTTTTAATGTATTTTATACAATATTGTTACTGAATATCAAAATTTAAATTTAGACGTAGTTATGAAAAACATCAATTGTTGAAATGTTGAGGTTTACTAATTATTTAGTAGACTTTAAATTTGGAATACATTAAGAATAACCCAAAACCAAAATTCTAACTTAGACTCATAACTATTATTTGAAGGAAGAAAAGAAGTAAATAGGAACATAAAATCCAGTGAAATTAAGTAAGTATTAACATCGAATTTGGATTCAGAAAAAATGTTTCACAGTTGATTTTGAAGCCCTGTTTTTGAATGGAAAAAACAAACCAAGTCGGAGTTAAATACTTAAATAAGATAAAGATGTGCCAACTTTCAAGCAAATTAACATGAAGAAGCTAACCCATTCATGTCGGTCATGATAAATGAATGATATGCTGATATCTAATTCATTTGATTATTTTTTTGTAAGGCTTTTTCATATTAGTTTTTCGTCAAAAGTCTTTTTCGTATTATTTTGTATTCAAAACAAATTGGTGTAAACACTCATATCCTTTATTAATAGTTTAATAAACTAAAACGATTTTCTCTCTAATTAATAAGCTAAAAATAGGAATAAAACTATTAAACTAAGGTTTGATTTAAAATCATTGAAAAATACAAAACGCGATTATTATGAAACAAAAAATAAGTCTCGAAACGACAAACATGTTGTGAAACGGATGAAATATATTTTAATGAGGCCTCCTATTAAAAAGAAAAAATAAATAACTCATTGTAAAAAGGAAGAAGCAATTACTGATGACCCCCTCGAGAACGTAAAACACTGCATGATCTAACACCGACACTGGTCTTAAATACTCCATGTTATCTCTAATCTGAATGGGTTCGAAACTCCATACTTCCAAGTTACTAAACTTGGCCAGAGCGACCACTACACTAAAAGATTAAAAAAGACAATGCATTTATGATTTAACACCAATGAGACCTCTCCCTTTGACGTAGCTTTCATTAAGATCTCTATCATTATCATTCAGCTAACAGCTTCAGCTTTTTAAAAAAAACTTGAAACAAGATTAATGGGTTCACATTTAATGTACACACTGCGCCAACACGTGTAGGTTATGAACCTTATGGTCGCTAAGAAAATAAATTGTGACAGCAAAATGTAACCGACCAAAGAGAGAAAAAAGATGGTCCAACATATGGTTTCTTTTTCTTATATGATTGATATAGCATCAGCAAAATTAGAAATGATATTGGAAGTGTCTTTTAATACATTGGGTGTTGCTAACTATCATACTAGCACCAAGATATAAATGAATTGAAACTAACGTCTTATAAGTGTTACAATCATTGATTCATTGTCAGGAGATACAATATATACTATAATAGGTATGCAACTTACTGCATATATGTAAAAATGTCAAAGAAAAGATTAATTATTCGGTTTTGAAAAATAAAATTTGTGAAAGACAGTTTTTCTTTCAAATTAGTTAGTTGCTACGGGAAATTAAATCTTAGAGTATTTTAAAAAAATCGAAAATAAAATAAAATAAAATTATGTGGTCAAAATGGCACGGAAACCAAATTTATGAAAATGTTAAAAAAAACTCTGCAATTAAGGGAATCTAAAGGTGTGTATTCAATCTTCTACTCATTGAGTTATTTAGAGTTTTTTTTTATGATTTTGAAGAATTTGGGTGAATTTATGAAAGTTGTTATGATTTATTGTAAAATCCTCTCAAATTCCACTTAAAACCATGAGATAATTCTGTATTTTTAACTAAGAAAATCCATTAAAATTCACTTAAGTCTCTTAAAGTCACTAATAACCCAATCTTTAAAATCTTTTCAATAACAAAAGATTTTAAAGTATACAAGTTCAATAACATTAGATTTCATGAGACTTTTAAAAATTCATGATTGAATAATATAGAATTTGTTATTTTAACATAAATCACTTAAAATGTTTGATTGAATAGTTTTAATAGATTTTGTTTAACAATTTCAAACCCACAAACAAGTGTGTACTTTGAATTGCTTTTACGTTAAACATTTTTTGTTTGTTATCCAAGGTATGTTTTTTTTTTTACTTTGAATTTCATCAAGATTTTGTTTGAATCATAATAAACAAAATAAAATCTTTCATCAAGTTTTTGTTTGTTTTGATTTGTTTAAGATTGAAATCTTACTTTCAAACCTAAAAAAAAAATCTTATTTTACCGACCATGGAGTACATTTCAATCGCCGAACTTCTTAGCTCCCGCACGTAGCGAGAATTTTCATGAGAGGTGGCTGAGACATTTAATGGCTGACTAAATATCTTTCCCCAGCCAACTACATTAACCCCTCCATGCATGCCTCACCTACTTTATCTTCTAGTTACTTCGTTTATATTTTATGATTTTGTCCAATATGTTTTCCCATATTACTGTTTTAATAATGTAATAGCTATAATATTCATTTTTCCCCATATTATTGTTTAATTATTGCAAATATATAACTGAACGCTAGGTCCAAACCTAAGTAAAAGCCATGACCCTTTTTTTTTGGTGAACCAAAGCTATGACAGTTTTTAACATGCATTAATAATGAAATTCTTTATTTTGTGTTGGATGATATCAAAGTAAACAAAAATTACTAGTTAAAACTTCTTTTTACATTTCAGAGAAATAAATATTTTGATTATCTTGTTAAATATTATTTACAAATTACAAGTGTAAACAAATTTTTATATTTGTTTACATTTAGTTTTGGTGCAAATGTTTGTTCTGTTTTATTCCAGTGATTTATTCATCTAATGAATCCAGTATATTCCTATAAGTAGTTACCATTTGTACATTTTGTAAATTGAAAAAAAAAACTAAAATATTAAGGTTTTAAAATACAATTTAACATATATATATATAAATAAGAACAAAAAAAACTTTAAAATCAATCATATTAAAAAGGTATACATGTACACACCACATAAAATAATTATCCTCAGCACCACAAAAATACAATCATTCAATTCTCAAATATTTGTGGGGTTTAGGCTTACACATGTTAGCTAAAAATAAATTAAAAACTTATACAATTTTTTTTTTTTTTTTTACAAATCCATTAACCACAATTTTCATCTAAAAGGCTCTAAATGGTT